>Ga0116231_10009886_pt1 | contig 15728 bp, 10 predicted proteins | sample S1TSphgellanicum_2_FD_89695 | JGI IMG/M metagenome (GOLD analysis project Ga0116231, IMG submission 89695) | Host-associated microbial communities from peat moss isolated from Minnesota, USA - S1T2_Fd - Sphagnum magellanicum MG | ecosystem: Host-associated > Plants > Peat moss > Unclassified...
CATAAAAAGATGAAACAAATAAAGAGGCCCAACAACCAAAAAAACCAAAAAAAAATCAAAATTTTCCCCTCCCCCCCCCCCCCCCCCCCCGAAAACTAATTAATATGAATCAAAGTGTATATTACAAACCAAATTCAATAGTCCCATTGGCCTAAAAAAATCTTTTAAACTACACATAACCTTATTCTATTGAAAATAATGGTCCTTTCCTACCATTTCCATTGGTCTTTTAAAATTTTCACAAACCTATTAAATCTTATTACACATTTAGTTGGTAGTTCATTCAAGATAATTGAAAAAGGAAATTTAAACCACCACATCTAGCAATTTCATTTGTCATAACATTTTTTTCTTCACACCTACATGAAAGCTGATTCAACACTTCTATGTTTATTACTGCAATACCTTTTCAAGTTCTACAATAATTAAATTATTTTTGAAAATGTTGAATTTTTAAGAAATTCTTTGTTTGAAATGTCAAAATTTAATGAAATTACAAAGGAAGGCAAAATACAAAATTTGGTGAAAATCCAAGAATGTTTTGGGTCAAACCAATCCATGATTATAGAGTAAGTCTCCAATAATTGACAAAATTTCTCTATTGTATAATTTGGTTGAATGTTATGTGTTTCCATTTTTGCAAAATAAAGCAATAGAAATTGTTGTAAAAGGTCTTTTAATTCATTATGTTAGAAATTGGAAGTCTAGAGAACTTACCAAAGAAGTTACCTATTGCCAAAATGAATTTTGAAAATTAAAATAATTATTCAATGTTCGACTTAACCTAAAAACATACTATAATATTACACCAATTACTTAGTGGTTGCGTGGCAAAGCCATTAAAACAAGAAGAATCTCCAAAAGTAGTAAATCATGGGTGACACTAATGACATTGAAACACTACTTAATCACTACTAATGTTGGGCAATTATCAAATTTTTTCATAACCACCTAGTCCAATTTTCAAAAATATTTAATTCAAATATCAAGCTAGTTCTCACAATTCTTTTTTTTAATTCATACCCAATCCAAATTTTATTTTTCCTTATGTTCAATTAGTTCTTTCACAATTAGTTTTTAGCTCATTTGGTTTAGTTGGTTATATTAAGCTAGTTATGTAATTCCACTTTTAGATTTTAGGATTTAAAATTTAAAATATTAATTCAAATTTTCATAGGCCAAAAACAAATCAGCAATCATTACAAAGCTCTAATATCTAAGGAAAAAATATGTGATCACATTTCAAATATATATAAAGCAAAAAAATAGATTAGGCCTCTTTCAATCATCTTGCTGAAATGAACATTCAAATTCATCTAGTTCCAACTTTAAGTTAAATTCAAAATCTATAAAATTTACCAAATTATTAATTTTTTTGCAACCCATCTTTGCATCATTTGGCCAATTCTTATTCACAAATATTCATTTTTCAAGATTATTTAATTGTAAGTGGCATCTCTTCAAATTGGCGAAAATTTTAACACTGGAAAAAAGTTTCTCAATTTTAATTTGAAAACCTACAATCCCTAATATCTTTTTAACTAAAAATCCAACAATTGGGAACATGGTTTCATGTTTCCTCCAACACTTCAAGAGGCATTCAATATCTTTTACATCCATTTGATATTTATAAAATATCAACAATTCTCAATTAAGAAGTTCTTTTACAAGTTTGTTGGTGCCAACCACCATTTCAAAAATGTCCAAGCTCTTCTTATCTTCAGCAATTTTGTAAAAAAAGGAACTTTCAACCTTGAACGATAAACTTTAACAACATAAGCAACACATCACAAACTTACTAGGCTTCATAAGTTTGTACAAATTTTGTGTGAAATTCAATTTTCATAGGTTAACATAAAAATCACACAAATTTTGTGTTATGGTTAATATGAATGATATTTTTACGTATTCAATATCTTAAATACTTAAATGGATACGACATTGTTTTTTAATGACATATGTGAATCTAAATGTTTAATACATAAAAATCACATAAGTTTATCAAACATTACGTAATGATAATTGCATGGAGTTTAAATTTAAATCATATGTACTTCACATCAAGACATCACAAATAAAAAAGACACATCATTTACATAGAAGTAATATATATATTCCATCTTAGTTTTACACTTTGAAGCCACGGATTTTACACAAACATATATTGTTTTATGACTTTTGCACAAATTTTATTGAAATTTCATGATATTGTAAGTTTGTGATGAAAATGTCTACTATAATTTGTGATATATGCCATGTGAGTGGAAAGGGCACATGGTCAATGACCCTAAAACTAATTTATTTATTGTAATAGAAAGCAATGGTTTTTTGAAATTGAAGGTTTATCAAAATATAATCATTTTGCTTACAAACTTGCACAATTCACATTTACTAATCAAAAATAACATTTTGGAATACAAAGATTCAAAACGATAAAAAGGGAAAAATTCATGACAAAATAACTTGCATTTTACCTTGTTTTAACTAGTAAGTTCAATTTTATGGGTTTTAAACCTACATTAATGCAAGCTTTAATCATCCATTCATGTCTTCCTTTCCCTAACTTTTTTGGCCATGTAATACAATTTTACAAATATACCTAGACAAATTTAATGAAAACATATTTCAAACCTTTAAAGACTTTTTCTTCAACAGTTGACAAGCCTTAAAAAGGGCATGTTTAATATAAGTCCCATGAAAGCTTTCCATCATGCCCAAAGCTTCACAACTCATTATTGATTTCAAAGCAATTGTCATAACATTCAAATTTGCACCTTTATTTTTTACATAAGCAAGGATCTTTTTTGTCAAACCATATTGTTTTAAAAGGTATTGCAAAATTCTTGCTAATGTTTGCCTTGATGTTAAAAAATTTCAAATAAACCAATTGTAATGTGTTTAAACATGCATTTTTTTCCAAAAAATTCATAACCAATGCAAAAACATCATCTGCGCTTTTGGGCATTCATAAACCAAAACTTGAATTAAGTAAACACGTTTTAGCGAAAGTAGTAAAACATATGTTTGTTTTGTTTTTTAAACCAAGTTTGGTAACATGTCTTGATTAAAAGGTTTTTTAAAGGGAAAAAAACACTACCTAGGCATAATTACATTACCGAACGCTTTAGCCAAATAACAAATTGAATAGGGAACTGATAACTGATAAACCCAAATTGTACACAAAATCTTTTTGGTGCACATTATCCTTTTTGTAAAGATCTATGGCCCCCAAAAATTAGCGTTTACACTTGCATTGATTGCATGCCTTTTGCAAGTTGTCATTCCAATGCACTTTTCAAGCTACTATTCATTTCTTTCTCAATATTTTTGACAATTATTCCATGATCTACATCGACCATTTTTTTGTAGTTATTCCATTACTCTTGAAATATGAAACAAGATATTTCCCCAACTTTATTTTATGTTCCAATACTACATGACTTACTAATTTACTATAACACAACATACAATGCATGACATGTGGCACCTTAACTTCAACTAGTAATTCAAGTTGAAGAATTTTTGCCATGGAGTCTCCACTTTAAACTATGTTCATGCAATTTTTTCAAAATTAATTACATTGTATCATCATTCTCTAATTAAGAACTTGGAATTTCTTCAAAGCTCTCACCTTTTATTCTTTCTTTCAATCTTATTTCACTTTCATTCATGAACACATCTCTCATATAAAAATTTTGGTTCCATTTTCAACATGTGTTAACAAACTAGGGTCAAAGAAACTACATAGTTTTTAGTTTTGCAAAATGTGAAAATGCACACAAATTATTCACAAGATTCATTTTTCATGAAAGACATTATGAAAATAAAATGTTCAAAAGTTCAAATGCAAAATTGTCTCAAAATGTCCTTTAACAATAAAAAGGTAAAAATTAAGGTTATAAACAATGTTTTCAATTTGGGAATTATTCCTATACAAAAAAAGTCCAAACATATTATCGGTTCATTATCTTCAATATAAAAGAAAAAAATGAACAAAAATCACACAAGTTCGGGAAAAAAATGAACATACTTTTGTGTTAAGATTTTATTGAAACCTTGCAACCACCAACCTTCTTCTTCCAATGAAATTACAACCTACAAGGCAATGTAAGGGTAGGGGTAATACTAACCACAAAGGGGTAAAGTAACATGATGAGCACTTGTAACAACATGATCAATAACCAACAACACAATGAACATCCTCAAAAGCATGATGAGCACTAAAAACATGTACTTTAATTGTTTGTCAACTAGCACTAACCCCAATGTGATGAACACCAAGAACTTGAAACAAAAGAACACTAGCAACCAATAACAACATAATGAACACTTACAACTAGCAATAACACAATGGATTTCAACATGATGAGCATTAGCAATCAATAACAACACAATGAGCTTCAACATCACAAAAAACACCTTCAAAAACATGATGAACATTAGAAACAATATACCTCAATTGTTTGTGAACAAGTAGGACAAACACCAACCCCAACACAATGAACACTAACAATGAACACCAAAAACAAGTTCTAATCTCGCTTCTCACATGGAAAAAGTGTTGCCTCCAACCTAGCACCTTAAACCTAAACACAACCTCCACCCTAAACCTAAACCCCACCTCCACCCTTAACCCTAAACCATAACTAAGTTTAGATTCCCTACTTTTACACCTTTAAGAATTGAACTTGAGGATTATTTACATAACCTAGCCAAGCATGAAATTTTGAATTTAAAAAAAAAGATCTAGTTTTTTGTGAACCAAGTAGTTCAAGTTATATACCCTAAAATTCAAGTATTATCTCGAGTATCACCTTGATTGATACCTAGCCAATTCTTTGCATGAAAACCGACTAAGAAACATATCAATTTTGAACCACAATTTGGTACTTGCCCAACATTGGTCACTTTCATTTGCCATGTAATTTCACCCCAAATCATGCACAAGTGAGAAGAAGCCCCATGCACACATGCACCCACACAAAATTCTTGAGTAGGTATACGTATTTATGTTTTAGGGTTGAGGGTTTGTGTTTGGCCTTGCCAACCCAAGACTTGGCCCAACCCATTTTTGAATTGTGTGATGCTACCTTAGCAAAAAAAAAATGAAATATCATAGCTGCAAATGACCATAGCCCGAACCTGATATTAGAGCAAGAGCAACAACAATAGGAAAATAAAATCAAATGAGACATTTTCATGAATCAAAATCATTAACTCTTTTTTTTCCTTTTTTTAAAAATGATGCATGATTATAGCTATTCTAGAATTTACCATGTGAAAGCAATTACCTATTCCATGATAGGTACATTGAAGGCTTTATAACAAATGAATTTTTAAACAATGGCAGCCATTAATCTTTCCAATCCGTTTGCTCCATTTGAAGGAGCTTTGTATTTTCTGTACATGGCAACAATCCATAAAAAATGGTTCCATGAAATATATGTTAAAAATCTACACTTAAAACTTTGGTGGAGCTATTTAAAGATAACAAAACCAATTATAACTAAATAGGCATACAAGTTAAACTACTTTCTTCTTGAAAGAATTGTTACGAATTACAAAGTGTGATTATTGGCTTGGGGATTTTGAGCAACAAAAAGGGATACATTATTAAGATGAAACATGCACACTAGCAACAAGATGGGTATGCTTAGAATTAACTTCAGTTTTTTGTTCACAATATGAACAGGCTCAAAGGGGACAAAGGCAGCACTTAATGGGATCAAATGAAAGTGTGTTCAGTTCATCAATGAGAACCACAACTGAACTGAGGAAACAAATTACAAACTATAAAACTTTGCACATAAGATGATGATGGTTAATAAGAAGAGGAGGAATTTCTGCCAAGACTGGGTGAAACTTGCAGCTGGCAACCTTGATAATTTATAAATGGAATATGAAGGAGCAGGAGTTAGCATGGCAACTTGGCCATGAGCTTAGTATCTCCATTGGGGAAGGGGATGGGGTTCATGGGTGGTGTGGGGTTTAAGAGTTACACAGTCAACTTACCATCCCAGATCATATCAGGCTGTGCTGATTTCAGCTCTACCCTAAATCACTCATATGGTTGTTTAGGACAAATAAATTAACAAATTGAGTCAGTCAGCAATATAGTTGGTCACTCCTACAATTTGAAGAGGACTTGTAGCTAGTGTCTTCTTCGCTTAACTAAGTTAATATTGGACCATATGCTGACTTTGCCCAGTTGGTTATTTAAACCTTTGTCATTGCCCTGGCCTCTAATGCACATTAGATTAATGGCCGCACTTGGCATCAATCCATGATGCCCATTGTTCATTCAAGTTCACCATGTAAGTATATATGCCATAGTACCTGGGCAGCTTTGACACACGTCTGTCAATTAAATAATTAATTCTGAATTTTCATTTTGACAAAGAGAATATTCTTGAAGATTCAATATTTTTCTTCACAAATTTTTGTCATTTGAAGAATAACTTTTTTGAAAATTTCAACATTTGTAGAAATAATATAATTAGTGTTGAATCTACCAAGGCAGTTAGGTATTGATATCTCTCATTGTGATACATAGACTGCAGCTCACAAATTGCAGAAAACATTGTGGTTGCACTCCAAGACAACATCATAGTTCTCTATGCTACTGCAAGCAATGCCAGTGATGTACAAGTGTATGTGGAAAGCATTGTGGTCTTACATACAAATGATCCTCTGGAGGTTTTTTCATTCCAGGGAATTCCTCATGAAATCCTTTGTAGCACTTCTTTTATTTGGTTTTTGGTTTTCCATCCACTCTCAAATTTTGTATTGTGAGACCTAGTAACCATTGGTTGCCATGCACTCAAGTATTTTACAATCTTGCAGGCATGCTTGGATAAGATAAGAGCAGGGAGGCAAACACAGCATTGAGATTGATAGAAGAAGTTGTAACACAGGTGGAGGCTGTGGACATGGGTGATCAATCATATTTGTGTGGATCTTTGTAAACTCTTGACCTGGCAAGGGCCTTTTGGTATGCTGAATCTCTATGTTTGATCCACATCTAGTTACATGTATTCCAAGCATGAGTTTAATAGCCAACAGGTTGGATCATTTGCCTGAGCTTTCTTCTTGGTGCACTCAGGAGTGTTTGGAGAGCAGTTATTTGGCCAGCCAACTTGTCCTTGTGAATGTTGTAAGTCTTAGACTTCATGTTCCAAGCCCAGAGCAAAGTAAGCAAATCAATGTTTTTTAGTGAATTTTTGTTTGTAGCCAAAGTGGCCATCATTAGAGGAGGATGTAGAAAAGGAGGCACTGTCCAGCTATAAACCTATATGAAGTACAAATCTTTAATCATCCTTCTATATTTTTGGCCATACTCTACAAACCAAATATAGAAATATGGTGATTTTTCCATCTTTTTTTTCTCAGTTCTGCCGATTGAAAGCCTCCAAAATCACTTAATTTTCGAAACTTTAATTTTTTATTTTTCTTTTAGTCAAAATTTTGCCAATAGAAAAGAGGCTGATGCAAATGTTTTATTGCTCAAGCTCTCTTCTGAGGAAGGAAATATGATTACCATAGAACTTGCCGAACTAAGAAGAGGGTGCATTATGCATATGTATATATAATTTGTTTCTATAGCTATTATCAAAATAAAAGGAAAGTGGCCTTATGTCTTTTATATCTTAGCAGACCATATTCAACCAAGTCTTGTAGCTAGGCTCCCACCAATCCCAAATGAGATTCATTAAAAATTACAAAGAAAGAAGCAATAGGGTCATAAGTAGTTAATGTTCAAGTAATGAGTTTTGTTGGCCTTGCCTAACAAGGCAAGGATGTTGTGTTCAGATTCATTAAAGAGTATAGTAGCTTAAGGGATTTTGGCCCCTACATAATAGAGCTATTTTTATATGAGAATTTTTGAAAGAAGATATTTTGGCTTGTGCTGAAACTTGAGATTAGTTTTAGTGTATGATATCTGGAAGGATTTTGGTGATGCATGCAAGTGACAGAGATGCTTTTCCCCTGAAGGCCATAGTTTCCAAGTTGGAGCTTGTCATTTGAAAAATGACAATAACATTCATGCAGAGTTCCTGCAAAAACTTACAGCTGCTTCTATCATGGCAACCATGAGGTGTGGTCTGGAGCAATTCTCCTGAAAATCTGGCCATACTTTTCAGCAGTCACGGTATAAGTGAAACTCTTGGATTCAGTAATGACCAGAGTCTGAATAACTGCATCAAGTGTTATATGATCACCTTGTGATGATAAAACGTTAAAAGCGTAAGAGAAAACAAATGTCAGAGAAGTGCTGCAATCAACCAATCAACCCACAAAGGTGTCTGTCTAATGGGGCTCTTGAGTAGGGTTGTCTGGGTACTGACAGTTTAGTGATGCATGTAGGGAATGATGATGATGTCAATGATGAGGACAAAGACACCTGTGAGGACAAGGAACTGGAATTTACGCCACAGATGATGCAGACAAAGGATAAGAGTTCTCAAGGATTCACCACTGACCTTGACTGTTGGCATTTCTCACAGTAAGCTTCTGGCCTCAAACATCCTTACACCATGAACCCTGAAACTGAACTGATGAAGTGACAAGCTGAGGTAACTCCCCAATGACTTCATCCGCTCCTGACAGTGGGTGTAGATAAGCATATAATAATCTGCCCAAAACTTAAGGCAAACTGTTATAGAAATGTCTTTGTCCCAAGTTTGCATCACATTCCTGCAGGCAATGGGAAGGCTCAGTCATGATGTTGGCAAGAACTAAAGGGACATAGCTAGTCAATAGTATTCTTATTCAAGCTGCAACAAGAAAGGCAAACAATAATGCATGTCTTCACTAGTGGCAGTGCACTGCATAACAGAGGGTTTAGGAATTCATGGAAGTGTTTATAATCTCCAACACATACCTCAAAAATCAAGGCTGCTGCTTCTTGCAAACAGATTTCATTTCTGCTGCTGATGAGATTTGGATCCTTGGTGATACAAGGACATGTACATTGTGCATCCATGCAATGTCAAACACCCCTCAACTCTTTCTACGGAATTTCCTGGTAGAAAGATGCAAGTGAGTTCGGAAAAGAGACAATGAAGCACCCCCAGGAAGCTCCAGACATCCATTGTCCCGATTCTCTTCAGAACATACTGCTGCACGGACTCGCTCAATGTGATCAAAGCCTAAACTCCTTCCCGTAAGACTTTCAACAAACTGCTTTATAACACGACGTTGAAGTGCCAGCGGAAGTGACTGCAGGATCCCCAGGTCAAGGGTCTTCCCACTCTCATCACATGCCTCTGCTTTCTTCAAAATGCTTTCACACAAGCTGTCAAGATATGCCTGTTCTGCATGAACAATCTCAGCACAGCGAGCTAGAGATTTGTCAACCGAACCTTGAAAATTCTGCCGAAGATAAGGTAAGAGCTGATGCCGAATCCGGTTGCGATCAATTTTGAGTGAATGATTGCTCGGATCTGGCCATAATGGAAGCTCCAGTATATCACAAAACTCACGGAGTTCAGTTCTTGTGAACCCTAGAAATGGCCTCACCAATGCCATTTCAGTTTTCTGAACCTCAACTCGTCCTTTGTCTGGCCCCAAAAGGAAACGCACCAACCGATCTGGATTGAAAGCGGAGTGAAATGAGAGAGCTAAAGACCCAGATATGAATCTTTTCCAAGTGAGAGATTGCAATCCATGGAGTCCAGATCCCCGGAAAAGATTGTAAAGAAGTGTCTCAACTCGATCGCTGGCGGTGTGTGCAGTAACAATTGCACCGTACTTGTGCCGTAACGCTATCCGTTGAAGAACTCCATAGCGCCAAGTGCGGGCTAACTCTTCTGCAGGAACAGGGCTGGTGGTGACCGCCTGATAGTAATCCATCTTCAAGCTGGCCGCCAACTGAGATACATGGCTAGCTTGTGCCCGTGAAGCAGCAGGCGACCACTGATGATCACAATGCACAACTCCTAAGGTCCAGTTCCACTCCGTCCCTAGAGTTGCCATCAGGTGAAGAAGGCTTACCGAGTCCTGGCCGCCCGAAACCGCCAAAAGAATTCGCTGCCCTGGTTGCAGAAGATGTCGCTCCCGCACCGTTCTGCTCAATTTGCGCGCCAGCCTTCTTCGCATGACCTTGGACCTTGATCCCTCCTCCAGACAACATTTCCTACTCCTACTAGAACCACCACCACTACTACCTCTCGTCAGCGAATCCCTCACTCTCAAGCCGTTCTTCCCCGCACGAGTTATTGTTGAAGGTAGCAGGTTTCTTGACCAAATGGAGTGCTTCTTCAGGCATTGAACCTCCTCTTCCTCCTGCTGCTGCTGCGTCTCCTCCTGGTTGGAGAACCTGAGACAAGCTTCTGGAAATACACGAAGCTTGGAGTGGGTGCCACAGGAGGAGGAAGAGATGAAAGGTTTGGACACTGGAGAGACAGACGACACTGACAACATGGTGGCAAAAGCCATCGCCATTGTTGCAGCAATCAAAAGCACAAAACAGTAGTGGAAACTCTTCCATGAATATACGAACGAACGAAGCAAAATCCTCAAACCCTAAGACACCAAGATGAACATAATTCCTCTCAGGAAACCAAACGAATGTTTGAAACCCTAACCCTAAATCACAACTATAATTGTAGAAACCAAACGAATGCTTGAAAACCTAACCCTATATCATAACCGTTACTGTAATGCTTGAAACTATAACCCAAAACAATAACTATACTTGTACAAAACCAAACAAAAGTTCAAAACCCTAACCCTAAATCATAATTTTAAAAACCAAATGAATGTTTGAAATACTAACCCTAAACAATAAATGAATGCTTGAAACCTTAAGCCTACCTCAGACCAAAAATTCATACTAAAGCTTAGAACTGAAGCTAAATAATAAGCATTATTTTTTGAAACCAAACAAAAATTTGAAACCCTAACCCTAAATAATAAACATAATTCTAAAAACCAACTCAAGGTTTGAAACCCCAACCCTGGAATAATAATCCAAATTCTAAAAACCAAACAAAAGCTTGAAACCCTAACCCTTGAAAAATAACCATAATTTTATGAACCAACAAAAAGTACAAAGTTGTATTGACATGGAACGTGCAAATGTTGGGCTTATCACTCATATGTAAAGCAATGAAAAAAGACACAACTTTGTTAGGTCATTGAATCACAAAAATTATGGAAAAAGTTAGATTGTTAAAATGACAAATTGAATGTATATGAAATGAGCACACTTTATGTGCACTTGATCTTCTCAATAATTATTACTTGAATTTGCTGGATTAAAGTGCCAACAATGTGTAAGGAATTGCTTTCAACAATATTTTTTATCTACGGGAAGCAACAACAAGTTCAATTGAAAAGCTTTTGGTGGTTGCTGTAGAGAGTCCAATCACAAAGTGTTTCATAGGCATCTGATGGAAAATTGTTGGATTGACTAATTAAATTGCTCAAATATGGGATTCATAGTCATTACATTAGGTAACATTGTTTCAAACTTCATCAATGTATCATGTAGTAGATCAAGAATTAAGGCAATAGGATTTGCAATTTAAAGATGTGAACTTATGTTGAAAGTTTGTCGAATGTTTTGAGATGTGTATGAAAAACTTGACATTTTGTTGTTGAGATCTTTGAAAAGTCATAATGTTCACACATGGGAAGGTTGGCTTGGAACTAACCAATTCTTATCACAAGCAAACCCCACAATATCATTTTCAACAATGATTGTACATATTATAAAACCTTGTTAAACTTCAACCAACATTTGAAAGGTTTGAAAACTAATTCGTTGAATACCCAAACATTTTGTTTTATATTTTTTGAGATGGATTTGGAATAGTTGTGTATTGATAATTGTGAGAATGTGAAATAATATTTAACATATGTGAGAAAAGTTGAAACATATTTAATATTACTTCATTCAAAGTAAAATTTAGACCATCAAAAACAACAATTTCATTCACCAAAACAATTTTTGCTTCACATAAAAACCTACTCAACACCCTCTCTTACAATCATATTATATTATTATATAATAATATGTATGTTAGTTACAAGTAGTTACAAGGGTTTAAGTTGTTGTTAAGGTTTGTCCTTAAAGTTAGGGTCTTCAATTTTGTATACATGGTTGCACACCAACATGAGCCCCATTTGTAAATTCCTAGGGCTCAACTTTTGGAGCAAGAAATCTCTAAGCACACATTTTATATTGCAAAAATGAGGCTTCATTTCTAAAGAAATCAAACATGAATAAAAAAACACACCATGCGATTCAATAAAATCAATGTCAAACCACATGCCTATTACCTTCAACTAACTTTTAGGGTTTCAAAAGAAATGTTAAATTTAACAAAATATGCTTAAAGCCTACAAACTATTTATCATAAATCATATGTCAATGACAAACTCCAAAACAAACCCTTGAGAAAATAGACTAGAATTTGCATAAAGCTTACAAGATATTTATCATGTGCCAATGTTAGACTTCAAAACAAACCATTGAAGAGAATTGATGTTAAGATTATTTATAGTTCATTCAAAGATATTCATTGTTACAATGGAACAAACCATTATATATCCAACATATATGCTTATAAGGACCAAACTTGTAAGATCATTTGGAAGGTTTTAAAATGTCTTATCTAAACAAATGTATGATGGCTTTTATGTAATAAAAACCACACAATGATGACCTTTCATAAAAAAACTAGTGCGTTCTCCTAAAAAGAAGCACTACTATAATCCATGGTTTTTCAAATGGTTCAAATTGATTAACAAATCATTTTTTATTAATGGACATGTACATTTTGATTAAAGGCCTAGGGCTTGAATTACATGTGTATTTTTTAACTAACAAACTTGAATAAAATTACCTATTTGATATTGAACATTTAATCAAATTGAACAAAAAAATTACCAACTTGGTCAAATTGTTCAATGGTTTATAGTCAATTAGGACATTTAATCAAGTTGGACAAAACAAAATGACATCCTTAATCAAGATGGACAATGGTGTTCTAATGAAATGGAACATCTTATGCTACCTAATAAATGAAAATAATTATAAACTAGGTTAAACAATAGCCTAGGCTTATTTACATACCAATTTATCTACCTACTTCTTACTCCCCACTTGCCATCATACAAATCTACCTACCTACCTACCTCCTACAACCTACTTACATACCTACTAATTTATTTACCTACCTAACTACTTACTTCCTTCCCACATACCATCCTACAAGCCTACCTACCTACCAACCAATTTATTTACTTATCTAATTACATGCCTCCTACTTCTTGTATACCATCATACATACTTACTACATGCTTCCTACCTACTTACTTACCCTTTTTACTTACCAACCATTGTAACCTACCTATTAATTACCTATTTTTTTTACTTACCTACATAATTAATGGTGTGGAATAAATAATTGAATAAAAAACTTGACAAATTTTGTCAATTTGAGTGCAGTCATGGTAACACGTACCACAACAAGTGTAACAAATGCTTAGGGTAAAAAAAAACCTATTATTAAATATTTGAATTTATTTTTGACACATATGTTGAAAATGTATCATAATGGCACCTTGAAAAAAATCAATTAAAAACATGGATGATAAAAATCCCAAAAGGACTCATTAAGCATTGTAACCAATGCTTTGAATGGTTAATCTACCATATTTTGGATGAAAAGCAAAAAAGTTGAATGAATAATGATTCACGAACCAAAATCAACATCCATCATAAGATCGATGGTCAATGAAAGTCAAAAGGTAAAGTAAAATATCACGATCATCCATTCTAAGGAATAGGGTTTAACAAGAACTTTTCTTCACCATTGCCCATCAACAAATCTTCAGTGCAATGGTAGGATGTTTGAGCTTCGAATTCCTCACAAATGGAAGCGAAAACAACAAACGAACTTGAGAATTTTCTTTTTACATCATTGAAAGCAATATTCCAAAAGTGTAAAAGTGGGAATCATGATGATGTTAACAGGTTTGAGGTTTCAGGGTGCTAGGAAAACGGATTTTGATGAAAACGGGGAAATGAAGTTGAGCTTTGCGTTAAAGATGGGTGCTTACAGATTGCATAGGCAAGAATTTTGCAAGGTCAAAGTTGCTCTCAAATGCATCAATAGGAAACTTGCTAGACCATCTAAGTTTTGTAAAAACACATCAATGCTTGAGGAGATTGAACACTTTACAATGTCAATAGCCACATCTAGTTCTAAAAGGTTTAAGGTTAATGTATATTGCAAGGTTTCATATCAAAGATGAAGTTAATAATGGTGATGGTGATGACAATGAATTAATGTTATTAGTGGCACCTTGGATGAACTTTCCAAGGGAACTATGTGCATAGATTTTTCCATGTTTGGTTAGGGGTGGTCTTCAAACATGCATTCAAGCTTCAACAAAACAAGGTGCATAGTGCAAGCATGTTACCAAGTTTTTCTTGCAGATCTAGAGTGTTTTTTTTCATGTGATTATAGGCTAAAACATCAAGTTTGCATTGGTCTTGTTGATTGATTAATGTCCATGAAAATTCTAACATTACCTTAAGCTTTGAAAGTAATGTGTCTATTTTGTTGTTGGTTGTCATCTCAAAGATATTCAAATTTTTGTTCTTTTCAACCCTTGATTAATAATACCTATTTAAAATTCAACCAAAGGATGCAAATGATCATAATAATATTGAAAAAACATAAGAAACAAAATTTTTATGTCATATTCTTCAACAATGACCTTACCTTGCTCACAACCAATAAGTGAAGACACAAGATGAAAGGTCTTCAATAGGGTCCAACTTTAAGAAAAACATATTATGGGATTTTGTTTTTTCAAATTTCCTTAAGAAGGAAAGAAAAAAATCCAAAACCGCAACAAATTCCTTTTTAATGTTGAAAGCCAAACATGATAACTCAAAAACAACATTTGCATTTTCTTCCATTAAGTTGTCAAAGGTTGCAAAATTAATTTCAATATTAAATTTTAGACTCATGGATATGGCAAAGTTTAATGCATCACTTAATACCCAATGACTTCTATACTGGTTCAGAATATAAGAAAATACAATAAGGCTAAATGAATCAACCATAATAAAAAATATGTGGTATTCTTGTAGTCATTTTCATAATATTTTGCTTGTTGTAACATTGTATAATAACTTCTTTAAATTACAAAGCAAATCTTTTTAAAAAAAGATAATTTTAGTAACAAAAGATGAAATTTAGATTATGTTTAGTAAGAATTCAACCAAAAAAATGTAAACATAAATTTTTTTGGCAAAAAAAAAAAGTTTACCTTGTTTTATTGGAATATTCAATTTCCTTGGAGGAAAACCAAAATTGACACATACCTTGTTCCAGTATTGCTTGTCCTTTCTGAATTTTTCTAACCAAGCGATGATGCCCTTTTACAAAAAAATTCTTTGGGCAACTTTGATAAATACATATCTTAACACTTTCCAAACTTTTTCATCTATTGTTGCATATGAACATGCAAACCAAAACAAATTCCTTGAAAGCTTTCTTCCAAACCCAACACATCACAACCTACTTGAATCATCTTTCTTGAAAGGTTTTTTTGTAGCAAAAAAACTAGATATTGAACCATTACAATTTTTTGATATTTTCTTTACAAGTTTTTTTTTTTTTTTTTTTAAAGACCTACTCGCTTTTTTAATTTTTTAAAAAATAAAATTGGTTTAATTTTGCATGTTTTTTTAATTTATTTTTACC
>Ga0116231_10009888_pt1 | contig 15725 bp, 17 predicted proteins | sample S1TSphgellanicum_2_FD_89695 | JGI IMG/M metagenome (GOLD analysis project Ga0116231, IMG submission 89695) | Host-associated microbial communities from peat moss isolated from Minnesota, USA - S1T2_Fd - Sphagnum magellanicum MG | ecosystem: Host-associated > Plants > Peat moss > Unclassified...
CCATTGCGGAAGCCCGCCTTCTCCGATGCGATGGTGAGTCGGTTCGGGAAGAGACAAATCGAAGCCTCTGCCCGCCAAGAGAACGAGGCGTCGCCGGTTCTGTGGAACGCCGTAGTCGGCCACCTGAAGCACCGCCCAGGTATGCCGGTACTTCAACTCGTCGAGGGTTTTTAGAAACCGATTGAACAATCGCTTCCCGCGATCGGCCAGACCCGGCACGTTTTCCATCATCACCGCACGGGGCCGCAATTCCTTCACCAAGCGTCCCATTTCGAGAATGAGGTCGTTTCGGGGATCGCGTTTGGAAGACGTATTGGTGAGGCTGGAAAAGCCCTGGCAAGGGGGGCAACCTGCGAGCAAATCCACCGCCCCTCCAGCCATAGTGCGCAAATGGCGGCCTTTCACCGTCCGAATGTCTTGCTTGATGGCGCGAACTTCAGGATGGTTGGTCTTGTACGTTGCAAACGCGTGATCTTCGATCTCGACCGCCGCTGCGACGCGGAACCCCGCCAGTTTCAGGCCCAGGGTCAGCCCCCCCGCTCCGGAGAAAACGTCCACCGCCACGGGCAGTTCGGAAACATCTTTACTTGGCACGCGCTTGCCCCTTGAGTCGCTCCGCTTCGTCGAGAAACGATTTGTGCATCTGTCGCGTCCGGAGCAGGAAAACTTTCCATGTGATGTGGCTGAGCTGCCCAGCCTTCTTCATACCCTCGAATGCCGCACGGCGGGTGCCGTCCAACTTCACTTCGTCGCAAACGAGAGTGATCCGGAATTCCGGAAACAACCGTTTGAAATCTTCGTGACCCGCCATATTCAAAAACTCGTCCATTAGGTCGCGATACTTGACGATCCGGTCCACTTCCGCATCGGTGAGCTTGTGCTTGGGCTGTTTGATCTCGATGATCTGGACCGTCGTATCTTGATTGCTCATGACGAAATCGGCCCGTTTCTTCGGGTCGGTGAAAGGTTCGAGATTGAGCGTTTCGCCGGTTTTGTCCTTGAAAAACTTGACGAATTCCTTTCGTAGGGTAGTGAAGGTCTGATTCTGGGTGATCGGCGACCATTGCGGATCGATGAGCCACGGCGAAGTCTCGATGAGGGTCTGGAAGGCGGACTCCAACGTGTTCGGGTCGTCTTTGAGCGCCTCCACGCGTTCAATGACGCGAATCCGGTCCTCGGCAATCCTGCCGAAGGAAGCGAGTTCAGCAACACGGGCGGTTCTCAGAATGTCGGTTACCACATCCAGCGGCGAATCCGCCGAGTCCGCTGCCGCGCGCAGTTTTTCGTCGAGGGTGATGACCGGCGAAAGCATCAGACTCAATTGAACGAAGCTCTCCACTCTGTCAACGTCCTCGACTTCGTCGGGGCGGATGGTTTGGCCGATCATCTTCGCAACGGCGAAGGCTTGATCGCGCAAGGATTCCTGGTCTTCGCGAGGAAAGGCCTCGCGTACGCGGTCGTCGAGTTTCGCGATCTCCTTGAATCGATCCCAAGTCTTCTTCTTCATCGGATCGCGCGATCGCGTCCCGATCTTCTTGACGACGGTTTGACCCCACTTTTCAAATTCCTGTCCCAATTCGTGGGACCAGAGGATGTCGCGTCGGTCGGTCTGTATCAGATCCTCGTTTTCGTCCAGCCAGTCGGCGTGGAGTTCGCCGACGAGATAGGAGCGGACATCGTGCTCTCCCGTGAACCCGGCTCTCCTGTTGAACACGGTGGTTTGGGCCGCTATCTTGCCCCGGCAGTAAACGCGGACGCCCGCCATCAGATCGTCTTTGTAAGGCTCCTTGGCGTAGGCTACCCAGCCGGTAATCGGATAGTTCTTACCTTCGTAGGTGAAACCGGCGCTGATATTCTCGATCGGAACTCCATCGGAATCGAAGGCGCGACCTTCAATCTCACCGTTGTCGTCGGGTTTGAATGAAATCTCGGTGTTCTCCATCGTTTTGATGGAAAACTCGCCGATCTCGGTTTTGTATTTCGGGTCGCTTGGAGTCTTGACCGTATCGATCAGCTCGATCTTCCAGTTGCTCGATTTCACGCCGAACCGCTGCGCCAACTGCCTCGAAAAATCTTCGATCGTAGGCACTTTGCGATTGGCAAAGAACCGCAATACGATCTTCGTTCCCGAAGACTTGGCAACCGTTGCATCGAGTGTGCCGACGGTCGGCTGGTAGTCGAACTCCTGGTCCTGAAGTATTTCGTCGCGATCGAGTATCAGGTGCGCTCGCAGATAACCGTTCGCCGCTTTCCCGTTCTCGTCTTTACCGGCAACCTTTTTCCCACCCGCCGTCAAAAGCTCTATCTCTTGACAGATGCCGAACGGCGCTAGTTTGCCCACGCCTTTGTTGCCCATCACTTTGCGGCCAAACTTCTTCGAGACGCCTCCGCGTTCGTCCTTTCGCCGCTCCGAGCCGACGCGAAGATAGAAGCGGTTCACTTCGTCGGGCGCCATGCCGATCCCATTGTCGGACACGACGATCTCATATCCCCGATCTTTGATTTCGTCGTTGACGCGGGTGGCCAAATATTCGCCCATCGGCGCGGCTATGGTTACCTTGGTGGCATCGGCATCGTAGCTGTTGGCCACAAGCTCGGCGATAACCGCCGAAACGCGGTCGTAGAGCTTCACGCCGAGTTTGTCGACCGTAAGCCGGGATATCTTCATCACGTACTTCGGGTTCGTTGCGGCTGTTTTCTTCGTGGCCATTTGTTCCGATCCGATGAACTGCTAGCGTGCCTTCGGTTTATGGGTCTTGTGAACTGCCGCTTCGCCGCCGGGCCAAAGATCGGGCGCACGACGCTTCAAGTGGTCCTCGATAAGGGCATGAACCCAAGCCTGCTCGGTCGTCCCTTCACGAACGCAAAGCATCTTGACGGCCTTCTTCAGGGCCGCAGACACCCGCACATGCACCTGTCGTACCGGAGACGTCCGTTCCGAAGGACTGTTCAAGATGTGCATCCCTTCCGCGCAAGCTGGATTGTTACCAATATACCAAGTCCGAACGACGGCAACTCTAAACCCTCGACCCGTCGCTTTGCAACTTGGAAGGGATCAGGCTGTGCCGTTAGCGTCAGTGGGTTGCAGTCTCGCATCTCACTCCGGACGTTCCTTGACACGTTGCTGGATCAGACACGATACCGAGCGGCAAACGATCGGAACAGGGAGGACATTTCTAAGTTGCGGAATGGGGACATTTCTATCTTGGATTCATAGGACACAGTCGCATAATTTATCTTATGTACAATTATCTTCCTATTGCCCTGTAATTCAGCCGCTAATGCAATGAGTTATAAACCAGAATTATGTTAAATCGGGGCCATATAACTAAAGCAACCTGGCCGTCAATCTGAAATATACTCAGTGATCACAACAACACCCTGTGCGCCTGCACCGCCGCCTATTGCACCACCGAATGCGCTACTACCACCGCCACCACCGCCGCCGTAGCCAGAAGCCGATATGCCGGTTATGGCTGCACTGACGCCAGATGCAGGCATTGCCGTTGCGCCACCGGGACTGCCTGCTCCCGACACTCCCCCCGCTCCGCCTATCGAGGCTTGCCAACCGGAAATGACCATTCCGTAGGAGCCACTTTGGCCTGAAGCACCGTAATCATAGGTTCCGCCAGCAGAACCCCCGCTTCCGATGCCGCCCGTCTGGCAAACGGTGTTACATGAAGTGTTTAATTGAGTGCCGCCGCTTCCGCCTCCGGCAGTTATTAAGGTACCCAAAGAAGATGACCCGCCGCTGCCTCCGCTTTGGGAGCAGCAACTGGAAGACCCTGCTGCCCCGCCTGCGCCGATAGTAACGGTCTGAGATGCGCCTATCGTAGCGGCAGTCTTGATGGCACGGGCATATGCACCGCCACCACCGCCGCCGCCGCCTGATCCTGCACCACTGACTGGAGCGGGTGCTCCTGCACCACCGCCGCCGCCGCCGATAACTTCAACGAGGGCGTAAACCATCTTGGTTGAAGGTGTGTACGTTCCCGAAGAAGTGAATTTTTGTACATTAACTTTGTTGATTACCGGCAAGCCATTGGAAGCAATTGTAGAACCTGCCGTACCCCGCACATCCAATGCATACGCTGGACTCGTCGTCCCGATGCCGATGCTGCCGCCGGAAATTGTGTTCAGAAGCAGTGGTGCGGCATCTATGGTTCCGGTTACATAGCCACTAGCAGCATCGTTGATGGCACCAAATTGCGGATGACTTGAGCTGGACGTTATTGCCCAGTTTTGATTGGTTCCCACATGGGTCTGAAACGGCCACACAGGGCTGGTCGTCCCGATGCCGACGTCGCCGCCGGAAATTGTGTTCAGAAGCAATGGTGCGGCATCTATGGTTCCGGTTACATAGCCACTAGCAGCATCGTTGATGGCACCGAATTGCGGGTGACTTGAACTGGTGTTTATTGCCCAGTTTTGGTCGGTTCCCACATGGGTCTGAAACGGCCATTTAGGGTTCGTCGTCCCGATGCCGACACCTGTTCCGTTCACCCGCATCATCTCGGTGCCGCCGCTGCTAGTAGAAATGGCACCTGTAGTTGAACTGAAAAATCCGGTTGTCGCGTCACTAGTGCGCTGCGGATTTGTGGACGAAGCCGAGGTACCAAGATTGACTTGAGCTTGGGCTGGAAATGCGATCAGGAGACTGACTGCAAGAAAGAAAAATATTTTCATCAGCCGACTCCACGCGCGTTATGGGTTGATCTGCATCAAGGCAATAGCGGAAAATTCCTAACAAAGCCTTAAAATATGGGTTACGATTCCCATTTCCAGCCCCACAGTTTCCGGCTATCGTTCGCGGGATGAAAACTCTTTCCAATTTCTTCGACCCTAAGTGTCCCCTATGTGCAACCAACACCCGTCCGTTTCGCGTGGTGGATGCGGTCAGTTATTTTGAATACGCGTCTTGTGACTTTATTTTTGCCGATCCGAGTCTGTTAGCCAGAGCCGATTCCGGCGAGGCACTTCGCCCGTATGATTCATCCTATTGGGAAAAAGAACTCCCATCGGCTAGAGAACGCGCTTTCGGTCCGTCTCTCGCTCGTGTCGCTGAAGCGATGTTGTATGCGCGTCGCCCGATCAGTCGCTTTCTCGATATTTGCAGTGGCCCCGGCTATTTGCTTGACGCCCTCCGGCATCATTTACCCCATGCCCCCGAAACGTTTTTCGGTGTGGAGCTTTACCCTCCCCCACAAGAATTCTGCTCCACCCACCCCAATTACAGTGTTGGTGATCTTGCATCCCTAACGGGCAAGTTTCAAGGCGGTGTCTGTATTGAAGTTCTCGAACACCTCACGCCAAGTATGGCGAGAAGGCTCGCCTCAGACCTCGCGCGTGTTTCTGATCCAGAAGCGTTCTACATATTCAACACCGGGCTTGTCTCTTACGTAAAAGAGGAAGACCCAGGCTATCTGGACCCCTTTCAACGCGGGCACATTACTGTTTGGTCTGTCTCCGCAGCCAGACGCATATTTGAACCAGTTGGATTTTCTGTGTTACCGATTGTTGGTAAAACGTGGGCTTTTGCAGTCGAGTTTCAACGGAAAGAAAAGTCCAATTCGGAGAATTTGCTCAATCGCATCTGGACCGCACTCCCGGAAAACAAAACGCTCCTGACTGACCCTGCCACCGGCTCAATCATGTACATTTTAGGACTCGAAAGCGCCCGCGCTTACGCATAAGCAAAAAGCCCCCCTGATCGCATGGATCGTTATCGTCGGTCATCATTGTCAGGAACATGGCTCCGCTTTCTAGTCTCGAAAAGGGTGGATTTCCGGTTTCCCTCTCCGACAGCTTGCCGCTATCGTTCGGCGCATGAATGAAGGCGACCAGCTAAAACCCTGCCCACTGTGCCAAGGGCCCGCAGTTCATTTTCCGGCTAATCCGAGTGTTGCTTGCTCTGCGTATCGCTGCTACTTATCCGTGTCTGGATAAGCGAACGCAAAATCAACGGATTTTACTTTTCCGTTTGTGAAGCTCGATTTCTAGGTCAATCGGAATTCTCATCAGGCCGATCCGCCTGCGGTTCAACTTGGGGCGGTTTTATGCCTGTCGGAGCGAAGTACACGTACCCGTCGAATCCGCCGATGGGTAGGCGGTCGAGGAATCCATGAAAGGTTCCGTCCTCGTCAAGGCGTCCCTTGCCAATTTCCAGCCAGACAAAATGCCTCCTGCCCAACCGTCTTCGGGTAAAGGCGCTATGGGTGGGTGCTTTGGGGTCTGTCATGGGAACGATCTAGCAGGGTCAAAGATGCGGGTAAATATCGTCATGGTGCATCGGCTCGAAATCGTCGTCCATGTCGTCATACGCTCCGATACTTTGCCACTGGTTTAGCCAATCAAGAGTATGCGAAAGAAATGAACTTGCAGCGTAGACCGGCGCGGCAAGCCTGGGCGCGCGCCGCATGATCTTCCTGGCTGCTGGCATGAATGCAACGCGAGCCTGCTCCGTGCGTCGGCGTGTCGAGGGTTGCGGTGCCGGTGCGGGTCGCGTCAGCTCCAGGGCAACATTGCAGAATATCCGTTTGAGCCAATCGGTGAGGCCTGGCATTCTCTGTTGCTGCGGGGGACTTCGGTCCTCGCCAAGGGGTTCCCTATTCCCTAGGCTCCTATCGGTCTCGCCCGGCCCTCTCTCGGTCTCGTTGCCGTTCAGCCTCCCTATCAATTTCCTGCTGCTGGCGCTGTTGGGCCTGATCGCTTGTGTACCTCGCGAAATCAACCGTGCTGTCGGCTTCAGCCTCACGACGATCTTTCGCCTTTTCTCCCTGCCGTAGCTGATCAGGCGTCAGTACCGGATCGAATAACGAAGAGAACGCATCGCTGAAAGCGTCAAGGGTTTTGCCGACGGTGCGTGTGGCAACCTTGCCAACTTTCAAAGTCCGTGCGGCGCTTTTACCCGCAAGCTTAAGAGAGAAATCTTTGATGTTGGTGGCATTCTCAAAACGGATCGCTGCCCAATTCGCGGCGCGTTGCTCGGCCCGCCCGTCAAGGATCAGTTTCGTGGCCTCAATGCCCTGCACCTGCTTCGGGTTGTTGAGTACCGCGATGAATGTTGCCGCTGCCTTCTGATCCAGTTTGTGGATACGCGGCAATTCTCCCATGATCTCTCCGTTACGCCGGTATTCAAGAGTCGGCTCTGTGACGGCGACGATCTCCCCTTCTTTATATCGGGGGGCGAAGCGCTTTGTCTCTTTGGCAAATTCTGCCTCCCGTTGGCTACGGTCGGCTTCATCCTTCGTGACTCTGGCAAGCCTTATCCCCTCGTGGTCCAGAACGGCGGAGAGTGTCTTACCCTTCTCTGCGATCAGCTTCGGCTCATTCCAAAGGCACTGCACATACCCCATGATCCGTTTGCTCATGCCAGTGAGTTCCTTAGACGGCGAATAGCTGCGATCCCCGCCTGCTTCACGCGCTGCACCTTCGAAGTGATATTCGGGAGAGGTCCTGATCGGCTCCGGTATTGGTGGATGGATCGGCCAATCTTTTTCTTTCCTACTGCCCGCCCCTGCCCCGCGTTCCGGCTTCTGCGTTTTGTCCTTCTCATCAGGCCGGACGAATTGCCGTTCCCTTTCCTCCTTTTCACGCCCGACCCTTGCAAGGGTTTCTTCCCATTCGATCTCATGGGCGACAGTCGCACGGTCGGCTTCAAGTCCTGCGATTTTCCGTTCCTGAAATTGCGCCTTGGCCTGATCCAGGGTTAACAATGCCTGACGATCCACATCCCGCATGAAAGCGTTAAGTTCTTTAGTGTTGATACCGTCGATACGTCGCGCAAGGCTGTGCTCATTTCCGGCGCTGTCGAGGATGAGCAGCCCGCGTTTGCCGGTCACCAATTGATAGCCCTGGGATTCAAGTGCGGCTTTGAAGGCTGGTCCTGTTTCACTCTGGCGGTACAGCTCCGTCACCTCCGCCGTGATCTCGCGGGGGTCTAGCCGGGCCTGCATTCCCCTGTACATTTCCCACGGCTGCGGGGCGCGTGGCGGACGCGGCGTTCCCGGTTGACGGTCGAACGGACCGATGACTTTTTCAAGGCCCAGTTCGTTCTCGATCCGCCGTGACGCGGCATGGCAGACCCGGGCATCGAGGCCGTCGGGCAAGGTCCGCATGTTTTCAGCGTCGATGCGGGAATAGATCACATGCCAATGCTTCCAACCCTTCTTCTCATGCTCGACCATGAAATAAGGCTGGCCGTGGTAACCGCGCTCCTGTTCCAGGATCTCGCGGGCGCGGTCCCGATCCTGCTCCGAGAAATATTCTTTCGGGCCGGGATTGATGGCTGCAATCCAGAGCGGGTTCTTGCATCGCGTTCCCAAACCCTGCGCTTCGATCTCGCAGAGAAGGTCATGGATATTCTCCGATGCAAGTCCCTCGATCTTGACGACGCGGACGCGCTCGTTCTCGTTCTCATCCTGAAGATGTTTCGACCACCACCACACGCACCTGCGGGACCGGCCATTGATAATCATGGCGTCAGCCCCTCAGAGCTTTCTGCGCCTCGGCGATGAAGGCGCGAGCCTCCTGCACAGCGGTGTCGAGGTCGTTGGCGGCAACGATCTCGCCACGGTTCGCCAGCTTCAGGAATTGCGCCAGGTTGCCGCCGATGCGGCCCACCTGTGCCATAGCCTGCGCGAGCAGGGTCATGTCCGGCGTGGGACGACGGCGTTCATGAGGACGCTGCGTGCCCGTCCCGGCAACACGCAGATAGGCGCTCGGGCAGAGGTCGGCGGCTGCGGCGTTGGCCTCGATCTTCGCGCGTTCGTCGTCATGGACACGGACGCCGATGATCGACTGCTTCTGGCGCTTCGCGCTGCCGCTGCGCTTTTTCTTTTGCGGAGGCTGGCTCTGCCGGTCGCTCATGCGCGGCCTCCGCAGCACTGCGGGGGAGTATCCAACAGAGGGGGCAGGCTCCCTCTTTGGTGGGGGTCAACGGGGGTGAAACCCCCTTGCAAGCGTGTTGTGCAACCGGGCATCCGAAAGGATGCGCGGTTAAACAACACACAGCTTGTCCGCTGCTCTCTATATGGACCTATGAACTTCATCCGGCGAATGAATCCGAGAATCAGATTCGCCGCAAACAAATTTGTGTTCCATCTACGGAACAATCCGGAAGCGCAACGCGGCAAACTGAGGCCGGGCAGTAGGAAAGAAGATGCTTTGCGCTCGTGAACGTTCTGCTCGGGATGTACAGCCGATCCATCACGGGTGACCATAAGGCTCCACTCACACCTCGCACACAATCGTGTGTGAAAACTACCAGCTCCCAAACAACCCCTAGCCCGCTTTGCCGTAAGCCCGAAACATCCGAGCAAGTCGGCAATTTCGTCAAGGTCCCACAACACCGAACCTTCTTCTTATGAAGTGCTCAACGGAGAACCGTGCCGCCTTTCGGACATGCCCGATTTCCTCACCTGATCTCGAAACCTCCACAGGCTTTCAGGAACGCTACGAAGTCGTGCAGGTCGCCTTGTGATACCCACGCCTCATCGCACTCCCGCTCCTGCTCCTGAACAACCCCCGAAATGTAATCAAGGAGGGTTTCGTCAAGAATGTGGCGACGAAGTTTTTCCGCCAGTCGAAGCGCCTGCCCAGCGTCAAGCCCTCTGCCGTAACAATCTTCGCCATACCATTCCTTACACGGGTTGCATTCCTCCGGCGCGAACTTCAAAAGCACCCGCACGAATTCAGGCCATGCAAAAACAGTCATGCGAAAATGCGTTCCTTCGTCGGCGGTCGGCTTTTTCCCGTACAGATCGTAAGCCATGCGTTCAATCCTTCTTGGTGACCTTTTTCGATTTGATCTCGCCTACGTGCGATTTTTTCGGTGCCGAGTGCGTAACAGAGAAAAGGGCAAGGCGCACAAGACGCCCTGCCCCGGCTTTCTATGCGGCCTCTTCGTCGGAATGCTCGGCAGAGTAACCGGCTGCACGGAGCTTGAGGATTTCTGAATGTGCCAGATCGAGAGCCTTTGCCGCAAGAAGCAGTTCATTCTCACTGAGGCTGACTGAGTTCTTCCACTTGCCGCCAGCGTCTTTGTACCGGCTCGCAATCGTGACTGAGTAACGGATGCCCTTCTCCGTTCTGTTGGCCCAGATAGAGACCGAGACGGGATAGAGGTTGATGCGGGCGACGGGTTTGTCCTTGTCGGACATGGTGTTTCCTTTCGTGTTTGGGCTGCATGATTGCAACCCATGCAAAGTTCAACGCGCATCCCAACAGGCGGGAATGTCAAAAGCGCATCGCGGGATCGCAGGCATTTTGTGTGCGTTATGGGCAGGGACCCGGAACGCAACAAAATGCCGAGAACCAACCTTTTGACAGGCACGCCGGATGCGCGAAACTTTGCATGGGTCACGGTTGCGTTCATGCGGCGCTGAAAACCGAAAGGCCCGGAACACCCCGCACACGAATATGCGTTCCATGCACGGAACGATCCGGAGGCGCAACGCGGAAAAGCGAGGCTGGGCAGTAGGAAAGAAAAAGTTGTCGTCGTTTGCATCGAACGGGCCATATCGGAGCGCTCCTGGGCAAATCAAGTGCCCAGTCCAGTCATAGCCGCTCAATGCTCCGTAGGCTTGTTATGGCGTTGCCAAAATCCGCCGAAATCGCGGATTTTGTCTGTCACTCAGGCTCTCCGAATGGAAGGCAGATGCATCACAAACGGGCTTTTTAGTTTCATCGCTATCTGCTATGAGTCCTCATTGCTTCGACGAAACAAATATGGGGAATAGCATTATGACGGTTAACGACAGCGGACGGAAAATCGCCAACAGGGTTTATCGCGACTTGGAGCGGCTCTATCCCATCAAAATTAAAAAAGGACGGATGGAAGAATTGGACGATTATTTGTCCACGCAAGAATACGGGGCGCTCAAAAGGGCCGTTGAAGCAATTGAAACGACAGTCGCCAAGCTGCCGAAGCCTGAACATCCGGACGCCAGGAAAAATGCGAAGCCTCGTCACAAAAAGCTGGATGTCTAACGGGACGATCAACTCTTCCCCGTGTTTTCGCACTCACGCTTTCAGCAATCTTTCTGCTGTGTAGGCATCGGTGATGAGCACATTGAACAGCTTCGCTTTCATGGCCGGAAGTATGGCGCTCTCTTTGCGGTGTCCCGCCGAGACAATCACGGGGCGGTCTCTGCCCACAAGATGCCGGTAAAACTCAACGCCTGAGAATTTAGAGCCATATCCGGCAGTTAGAAAGAATTCCCACCTTTGATTTCCATTGCCGTTTGCGTCGAACATCGAATAACAGATGTCGCCCACGGCACCCTCCTCCACAAGCAATTCCGGATCAATCCCAAGTGGCTTTAGAAGTCCTGTTAGCGCAAGGCGCTCTCCATGCGCGTCCCCGTAGTTTGCATCAACGCCTGTCGGCTGGACGATACCAATTCCTGCAATCGCCACATTGACGTTTCTGATCAGATCATCGAGCATCATCCCCACCTGCCTTGAGGCCGTGAGTTTGCCTATCTCGGCTTCTATCAGCTCACGTCCGTAGTTATGTTTTTCGCGCCTGTTGAGGTCGCGGAACATCGCAGGGCCTATGTCATATGGCGGAACCGTGCCATAGCCGAGTTTGTCGGGGAACCTGCCGCTCCGTGCCCATGCAACGGTCACGTTGGTGGATGGATTCACATGCGCATTCCGGCTTAACCGTCCCCTGCCGACCAACCCGGCGGCATAGTAGGTGACGTTGGGTCTTTTGCGGTCGACCAGACTTCCGACCATATCGAGAATTGTTTGACCGCCGCCCACGGCAACGTGGAGTTCGGCACGCCGATCTTCAGCTAGGCTGGCAAGCTCGTCGAAATAGTCTGCCGCCACACGTCCATACTGCCTGACAAGTGCCGCGTATTCGAGTGCGGTGTGCGTTTCCCCGCCCGGAACCACACGCGCATCCATCAATCCAAACTTTTCGCGCAACTTGGAACCAAGGGCAATTTCTGCGCTGTTGGCCTGTTCAAGAGCGACAAGCCGCTCATGCTCCTGCACCAGCCACACTCCGGCTTCGTCGATGATCTCCTGAACCTTCTTGGCGTTCCGACTTGTGAGCTGTCCTTCATTAAAAAGACTGTCCGCAATTTCCTGATTTGTCATGTGCGCCTCGTGGCTCATTCGAGCTACCCGGAGCATGAGTTCTTTGCTTGCCATCCAATTTCCTCCGAAAACGCCAAAAACGGAATCGTGGTTTTCCCAAAAGCTTATCAAGGCTCCCTATAACGGGGACATGACAAGCGCAGGTTCCAAATTCAACGCCACCCACAACACGGAAGATGTACCTCCGTGTGAATCCACCCCGGTCAACGACGTAGCAACGATGGCTGATTGGTTCGACATCTGCCGCTGGGAAGACGAAGGCGGAGCCATAGGAAGGAGCGCAGCCGATGGCGACTGATAACGTCTCCCGGCTCGAACAGCTCCGCCGCAAGGAAGCTGCGCTGCGGGCCGAGATCGCCCGGGAAAAAGTGCGCCAGCTCAAAAGAGCTGAGAAAGATCATGACCGGCTCGCCAGCATCATCGGCGAGTGCCTCATGGCTGATATCGAAGTGGACCCGAAACTTGGGCTTTTGCTGGAGGAAAGCCTCAAACGCAACGCAAGCCCTCGTGACGCGGAATTTCTCAGGTCGCGGGGATGGCGTATCTGAAAGGGACATCATGGCACTCCTGCTTCTGTTCGTGGCTGTAATTGTCGGCGGTACATTGATCTCGAAAGAACGCGAGAACAAAAGACGGAAGGAACGGGTCAGGGCTGCATATGTCTTTGACCCCGAGAAGACGCAGGCCTCGGCTGGCTTTGCGAGCAACGTTGATCTGGAAAAGGGTCGCCTCTTCAGCCGGAAGGGAATCCGTTTCGGGTTCTCATCAGACGGCGGGCATGTGCTTCGCTATCCGGGGTCCGGGCATATTTTGATCGTAGCGGCTGCCAGAACCGGAAAACTGCTCACCATTGTCGCGACGATGCTCCTTTCGCTGGGCAGGAAATACAGCCTCCTTCTCGTAGACCCCAAGGCCGAGATTATTTGCATCGTCGGCAAGGCGAGAAAACTTTGTGGTCAGGTATCCGTGTGGAACCCCTACGAAATCTGGCTCGATTACATGCAGGGTTTGCGGCAGGTAAGCCTGAACCCGATGGATGACATCGACCCGAAGTCGATCAACTGCGCGTCCGACTGCTGGAAACTTGTCTCGACCTTCTGGGACGAATCGGAAGAGAGAAGCGATCCGCACTGGGGGCCTACAGGCAAGTCGCTGGCCGGTGGTGTCGTTCAGGTCCTTGTGAAGTACGGCAAGCCGGAGGAAAGAAACCTGCCGACCGTGCGGGCTATCCTGAGCGGCGAAAACGGTCACTCCATATATGAGTTTGCGCGGGATGTGATGAAACTTCCCGACCCCTCCCTGCGGCAGATATTTTCCCGCTATGCAGCGCCGGGGGCCGAAGAGAGCAAGGAAATCCAGAGCTTCGTTTCGACAGCTATGACCCAGACGGAGTTCCTGAATGACCCGGCAATCGCCCGCAAACTGATGCGGTCCGATGTGAGCGTTCGCGATCTCAACCGAAAGGCGGGCACGACGTTAGCGATATGCCTGCCAACCAACCGGCTTGATAAGAGCAAATGCTTTTCGCTCATGTCCGGCTGGGTGCTGCACATGACTCTTGAAGAGGGTCAGAGAGGCCGCGGCGCACCCTGCATTGCCGTGATAGACGAAATGAGCCTTATCGGGTTCAGCAAAGCCTGGCAGGACGCATTCGCTCTCGCAGCTGGTGCAGCGGGCCTGAAGATCGTCGCGATATATCAGGACGTTTCTCAAATCATGAACCAGTTCGGAAAGGCCTGGCCCACCATCGTTCAGAACTGCGGCCTGAAAATATTTTTCGGCGCTCGCGATAACGAAACCCGTGAAGTGGTTTCGAAACTGGCCGGTGAGACAGAAGTCTTGAGCCGCAATCGAAGCGTGTCAATCGACCACCTGACCGGCGAGCCGCATGTTTCGGACAGCGCGTCATCGGCGGTGCGCCCGGTCATTCGCCCCAGTGAAGTCGGTGCCCTCGCAGACCACGAGATGATCGCGTTCTGCGAAGGTGTGCGCGGGGTAATTAAGGGGAAGAGAAAGCCTTATGTGCAGGAGTTTCGCGGGCAATACGGCAGGAATCCCTATTTCAAAGAGGCCGGGGTTCTTAGTCAGTTCTTTGAGTAAGCGAGGGAATTATGGCGGACTTTTCGAAATACACGGGCAGCGGTCAGGGGGAAGATGCGAAACGTGAGCAGGCTCCGCAGGAACAATTGCGGCCGCAGGCGGAGAAGGAACGTGCACCGGGTTCCTTTCAGCGCGCGCAGGAACGGGAAGGCCGCAGCGAGTGGAGCGGCGCAAGCATGGGCGGCGGTACATGGGCAGGAAGATCAGGGGCCGGAAGATCGAGGTGAATTATGGCAACGGCAACGCAGGCGGGCGTATTCAACTACGACCTCTTCAAAAAGCGCGTGAAGCTGTTCGATTCCAACCGCGACGGTGAACGCAACGTCGCTATCAGCCAGGCGCTTAAGCAATGCGCGGAGCATGACCCTCCCCTGCTCTTCTGCGAGGCTGTGGCCGTGGCCTTCGGCGGCGGCAACAGCGCGGATCAGGACCGGATTAAGGCGGATTTTGCTGAGCTGAAGACGGTCGCATCCCGGCTCAATGATGAAAACGGCAGGCTGCTTCAGGAAGTGGATCGCCTGCGGCAGATGAGCGCTGCATCGGAATGGCCGCCTGCGTGGTTCGTGCAGCCAAGGCCCCTGCTCTTCGCGCTCGGGATCGCGGTCGCTATGGAATGGCTGTTGCTGCTGCCTTTCTGGGAACTTCCGGAGTCCGATACGTTTCTTCTCGTCCAGTGGATGCACACGATCTGCGCGGGGCTTTTCCTGCTGTGGAGCATGGCCGTCTTCAAATGCGAAGGCTCGAAGCGTCTCGCGCTCGGCTGGCTTGCCTGGGGCGGTGCGTGGGCCTTCCTCGTTGCTATCCACGCGGTCTATCACGGCGGTTTTCACATGAACGCGTTTCGCATCGGGGTAATGGCATCGCCGCTTCACTGGTGGAGCGCCGTTCGCTTCGGATCGGCGGCGAACAACGTCGCTTCGACCCTTATCGCGCTCGCCTTTGTCATCGATTTGATCTGCCGAGCGCCGGTCACGCTGTGGGCGGGAAACAGGCTCTTTCAAATCGCGGCGAAGCTGCTGGAATGGGCCATCTTCCTGTTCGGCGTGTTGCGGGAAGTGCTGGTGGACGAGTAATCGCGCCGCTTTACGACCAATTGAAGGGAGACATGGCTATGGAAACCATGCGGAACATCACGAAGAAATCGACGAATGACGGGGCTATCTCAAGCGCCGATCTCGGAATACAACGTCAGCAGATGATGGACGCTCTGGCGCGTTTCGGGATAGCGGAAAGCAGCTCGGCTCCTGTGCGTCCTCGCGGTCGCCTGCTCTTCGGCCTCGATCTGACCGGAAGCCGGGAAGCAACTCTGGCAGAAGCCCGGATCGCAACGGCCTCCATGTTTGAAGCCATCGCAGCTATCGGCAACATCGAGGTAAAGCTCGCCTGGTATCGCGGAGTCCATGAATGCAAAGCGGGCCGATGGCACGATGATCCTGAAATTGTCAGCCGCTCAATGAAAGAACTGTCCTGCGTCGGCGGCGATACGCAGATTGCAAAGCTCCTGCGGCTTGCCC
>Ga0116231_10009890_pt1 | contig 15722 bp, 15 predicted proteins | sample S1TSphgellanicum_2_FD_89695 | JGI IMG/M metagenome (GOLD analysis project Ga0116231, IMG submission 89695) | Host-associated microbial communities from peat moss isolated from Minnesota, USA - S1T2_Fd - Sphagnum magellanicum MG | ecosystem: Host-associated > Plants > Peat moss > Unclassified...
ATCGCGCGAGGTAGGCGCCGCTTCTTAACGATCAATGTTCTGATGCATGCGATCTCGCAACACTGCATTTGTGGCATCTCAATGAAGCAGGAGCCCATCATATTGAGTTCCGTGCGGCATCAAGGGCATTGACATGGGTTGAGACCCCCACCATAGCGGTATCTGATCCTGTGTCTGAACGCGACCACGCAAGAACGCTAGGACCAATTCGGCGGTGTGCACCGTATTGATTGGAATTGCCAATGGGACGCCAGCCTTATCGCCGACATGCCATGCTATCCAGGGTATCCGCTGAGGTATGGTCGGCGAGTCAACTCGGTGCCAATGATCCGACGACACTATCAGCAAGATATCTTGACTATTGCTGCGAGAGCTTAGAACCGCGGTCGCGATACCAATGAGCTGATCCACAAGCTTGAGGTTGCGCCGATAACCTTCATGGTCGTCGCCAACAGTGGATAGACCCAATTGTCGCTGAGAAAAATCCCCAGGAGGGTGGGGTAAATTGATATGCATGAATACAAGAGATTTATCAGTCATTGCCAAGAAACGTGGAAATTCTTGCCATGTCTTCTCCGATATACGATACATAGGCTCGAAGGTTCGGAAAAATGAATTTGGAATGTATTCTGATGAATTCGGGATCCAACGAACCGCCGCGATGGCGGGTTGACTAAAGAACAAGAGAGCATCAAACCAACGCCCTACATTCGCTTCCGGAGCCACCACGCAAGTCTTCACGTCCGGAAACAATGCGCAATACGGATGGTAGTATCCTAGAACTGCCGCCGAATCTGGTCCATCTGGTAAGCGACCGAAAACCGAATCCGATTCCTGTAGTATGCGAATCCCCGCACTTTCGGTCTTAATCCACATATCTTTGCCAAGAAAATCCAGGCCCAAAAGAGGGTATCCCGTTAGAAGCGCCGGGATCGACGCCAGCGTGTCTTTGGCCGGTGAATATGCCTGACTGGCGGTTACGCCTACATGAGCCAATTGCTCGAGATTAGGCATCGGCGGGTTCTTTGGTCCACCCGCCACGCCCAGTGTCTGGTTGTAGTCCAATTCGTCCATGATTATCCATACGACTTGGCGAGATTTGAAGCTTGGATTGGTTTTTGCCGCATCCGCGGAAGATATGCTTGGTTCGCGTCCAAAGTTACTGAAAGATACGTGGCCATGTGCTCCAGGCGGTTCCCTAGGGACATACGCGCGTCGTATCAATGCTAAAGCAACAAAAGAGAATCCCAGTATAGACAAGAATCGCAGCAGATTCGGCCAAGAGTTACGCAGCGCGAAAACTAAGACGAGGAAACCTACGATCGCGGCTGCGACTATTTCCACTCTAAGCCAGCGGACCGCCTCCATTGGTTTGTTGGGCGCTAATGTTATTAGCGCAATATCCATTGCCGAATAGCCGGCGGCCCTGAACGTGCTGAGTAACCCCACCCAGCATAATCCAGCGATGACGGTTGCGGCGAGCAGTTTCGGGATTGCTCCTTTCGATAACGATGCCAAGAACATGGCAGCAACCGGAGTGAGAATCAGGACGGCGACGATTGATGGGTAGAGAACCTCACCGGTTAATGATGTGAGCCAATAGCTACCCACCAACGGCAAATAGAAGGTGGATACATAAAGGAGGCTGAGTCCAAGCGCCGTTCGCCAATGATGCAAATTTGACATTATTGTATAGACCTAGATGAAGAGCGTTTATTCGGTAACGATTGTCAAAATTTCAACTAGTTCACGGAAGTCGTATGGACAATCGTCAGTTCGATGAACGTCATGGTCGGCTAGATCCATTGCGACGGCCACGCCTAAGGTAATGGGACGCTACCCTGCTTATTAGATGAGCGGTCAGAAATACCCGCCTTGAAATTATAGTAATTGAAAGTGGCTTTTTCGCAGATGAAACGAATGTCTGTGTGCCTGCGTGTCGACGATATAGCAGTAATTGCTCATCTAAGAAGGCGACGCGGAACAGCGTATTCGCGACCAAACCGATCCATACATCGTGCATGTGAATGCCTTTAGGGAAGGGTAGCGATGTAGTCGCAACCTCTGCCTTGAATGCCATGCAGCAACCTACGTAATGGTTCTTATACAGATTATTCAAGACACCAGCGCGCGATTGTTTTAGTCCAAAATAGGAGGGGTGTATCGTCCGTAAATTCTCGTCTACTATGATCGCGTCGCTAACGACTAAGTCGGCCACGCTCAAATTGGCCATCATTGTGCTAACGCGGCCGGGCAACCACACGTCGTCTTGGTCCGACAGGAAAATAAATCGGCCTCTTGCTAGGCTAATAGCCAGTTCGAACGCTCGGGCAACTCCTAGATGGTTGTCGGGGACAATTATGGTCAAGTTCGCGATGGCAGCTCTGCGTATTTCGTCTAATGTTCCATCTGTCGACTGGTCGTCAACTACGATAATCTCGTCATTGGTTTCGAGTTGCCCGACAATTGAGGTCAGTTGCGCGGCGATATGACGAGCGCCGTTGTGGGTTGCCATGCAGACCGACACGCGCGTGGTCACCTGCTCCAAGGCAGTTCCATTTCCGACAACAACGACCATTGACCGATCAGATTGTCGGATTTTTCTTCTTTGCTCATGGCGATCAAGATATTCCACGAGCCGGACCGGGTCCATATCGCCCGCGGATGAAATCTACGACACCCAACCAAGCCATCTTAAACCGCGTCCATTTTTGATCCTCCAGGAAAAGCATTTTCAAACTGCGCTTTAGAAATTCCAGACTCAGCCAGCGTATAAATGAGGGTCGATTTCGACCATATTGCTTTGCCAGATACAGACCGTTCCGAACGAAATAGTACCCTCTGAAGGGTTGGTGGGTTGTGTATGTGTATGTACACCAAAGGAACCTTCCCGTTGTTGGCTCTCCCAAGGAATGCTCGAGAATAATGTTCCGGTATTGGACAGTGCGAAACCCCATGCGCAGTAGCCTCAGACAATACTCGTGATCGACATGGTCTATGAACAGCTTGTCCAAGAATGGACCGCACTGTTTATAGGCATCAAGTCGCAGCACGCTTCCCGAAGTCATCATGAGCATTGGCGCGTAGTCGCTGGTATTTATTGGCCGATGGCTTGTCTTCTTGCTTAACTGCAGTGGCGCCACCATCGCAATGGAAGGCGATGATATTTGGGAGATACGTTCGGCAAGTTGGAGATAGACGCAATTGGTGAGTACGCTGTCTTGGTCTAGCGTAAGCAACCATGAGAAACCCTTCGCGACGGCGCGTCGTGCGCCTCTATTCAACGCGGACGCAATGCCGACGTTGATACCTTCGTGGTGATATTCAATTTGTGGATTGTCGATAAGCAATGCCGATACCGTATCCACTTCCGAATTATCAACCAGGATCAAATGTGGAACGAATTTCGCGTACCCAATGACCTTATATATTACGTCGCGGCTAGGGTGGTACAGGATTACCGTCGCCGCGATCGTCACCCGAGGGGCCTCATTGTCGAGAAAATGCGGCGTCGAACACACGGTCGCATGCCGTCCGAAAAATGCGATTTTTTACCGACCGCGACATGAACATGGCCAATTATTGGTGCTCCGCCAACCGCCGGTCCCAATTCGCCAGCGGTGTCCTTGGTATAGGTAGCGAATTTGTATCGACGAAGAAATTGTCGCGCGTCACGCAGATCAGCCAGAACGCATTCTCTTCATCATCTATAGGAACACGGTTAGCCAATTATTGTTCCGCAAACTAATTTTCACCCATATATACTAACCACCCTAGCTAAATATCTGGAAATTTTAGACTGGCCCCGATTGTGGAGCAAGGTGATACGTGGCAGCCAGGTTCGCAGAACGTTCTAAGTGCATATCCTTCAGTGCACACTGCCAACGAGTTCGGACATTCGGTGCTAACACCCGATCCACGTATTTGTGTGGTCTGAGGCAGACAATGCTCGCGGATAGCGAGTAGACCGTCGTGAACTGCGCGGGCGAGTGACGGCTAACCTATGCAACTTAAAAATGATACCACGCTAGATAGCGATGAGATTGATATTCAGGACCTCCTACGCGCTTTACGCCGCTCGTCATTATGGATACTCATGTGGTCGTTCGTAGGGCTGGGCATCGGACTAACGGTTGGGCTGTTACGGGACCGTATGTACGAAGCTGCGGTATTGGTATCCGTAAGGGAGGACAGCGACAGCGGCGGGGTTGCGGGAGGATTGGGCGCACTCGCGTCTCAGATGGGTGGACTTGCATCTCTCGCTGGCGTGTCATTGGGCAACGGCAACAACAAGGAACAATACATTGCCGTCCTTCAATCGGAGTTTCTAACTGAAAAATATATTCGCGATCACGATCTGCTTCCGATTCTCTATGAAGGAAAATGGGACGCCCAAAGAAAGCAATGGAAAAGTAGCGACCCAAAGATGATTCCAACACTTTGGAAGGCCAATGACTTTTTTAAGAAACACGTGCGTACCGTCTCGGAAGATAAGAAGACGGGATTGGTGTCACTCAAGATAACTTGGAAGGACCCCAAAATAGCTGCAACCTGGGCAAACGACCTAGTCAATCAGGCAAATGTATACCTCCGTCAGAGGGCGATAGACGAATCAGAGAGGCATATTGCTTACCTGAACGAACAGGCGCCGAAGACCGACATTATGGAACTCAAGGCGTCGATTTATTCATTGATGCAACAAGAGATCAACAAGGTCATGATGGCGCGTGGCCGCGACGAATACGCGTTTCGAATCATTGATCCGGCAGTTGCCCCCGAACGCCCATCCACACTGGGCGCTTTGGGCCTTTCGGTGATTGGATTCACTGTTGGGTTCTTGTTCTCTGTCGCGTCGATCGTCGGACGCCGAGTTCTCTCTAATAAATAGATGCCTTGCCGACTTAATTAGTACGGTTAAGTCGCTCTATGAGTGCACCGATCCTAAGTCCCAAACGGCTGCGGGCAACCAATGAGATCGCGCTTATCTATGACTGAGGCTAGCGAAAGGGAAACTTAGGGTGATCATTCGTCCCGTGATGTCGATATTGACTCGCTCCGATAACGACTTCATTGGCGAAGGTGTGATTAACGTGTTTGAGCGACAATTCAGCAACCCCTAAAAAATCGCAGATCAGAATGGATTTATCGTACCTTGCCGAAAGTTTTCTGCTTCTGACTCTCATGTCGGGTGGCCTGTATCTACTCTTCCGTATTTTATTCTCGCGCTCAATTGTATCCATAAGCGATCCACTGAACCTATGGATTGCTTTGCTTTCGTTCTATCTCGCTGGAAGTTTAATACTGTTGAATTTGATTACGGTGAATACGTCATACATTTACGTCGTCGGACTGATCTTCCTGTACATGTTCTCTGCCGCCATATTTTCTTATTCGAGAATCCGGCCGAGCGCTCCTGAGTTGGTTGCAGATAAGACCGATCAATTAGTGTTTGCGATTCTATTTGCGGGTATGTTGATCGCAAACTTAGTTGTCAACCAAATATTCGGGATCATCCCACTGCTAGCAGGCGCTGAGACTCGGAGCGAGTTGGGGACAGTGGCGGTTCCAACGCTTGAGTTCCTTGCTCCGGACATCTCAATTGTACTTACATTAATTCTGGTATTGACGAAATACCCATCCGTCAAGCGAATAGCGATATGCGGAGTCGCGACTTCAATAATTAGCACGATATTGAACGGCTCGAAATCATCGATCTTCTTTATCGTATACATCTTTATTATTATCAATTACATACTGCATCTGCGGAAAAGTGCCTATGATTCGGGCGAGGATCAACTAGCATTGCGTCGCCAATTGCGCCGAAGCAATTTGGCAATCATAGTTATCGGGAGCCTCACCGCCCTGATTTTGCCGGCGTACCTAATCTATTTGGGAGTCGACGGCGGTGCTGGAGATCAGGGGGCAATTCGCAACCTGTCCGTCCGACTCTTTGGCGGATTTGACGCACTCGCTGGTATTGCAATTAAGGACATCGATATTACAAACGTCACCGACGTTAACTTGAGGGAGTTCTATTTTTTCCCATTCTATAAGGCGATATATGGACCGCCCGAGTTCCAATCAGCAGGGCAATATCTGATTTTTCAGTTGACTGGAAATTACAATTTTGCGGCAACTGGGCTTAATCCAAATTCCAACTATGCGATCGAATTGATCATGTCGACCGGTAATATTTTTCTGTCGAGTGTCTTAGTTGTTCTTACTTGCGCGTTGATTTTTAGTTTGCGAAAGCGACTTATTCGAAAGAGCGGCCTGCGCATCTTTGACCTGGTGCTGTGGTGCCTTATAGTTCTCTCGCCATTTTCTCAGTTACTCGATGGGACCTACTTCTTCATTAGAACCTACGAGCTCTTGGCGGTATACCTTATCCTTAATACGCTTGTCATACTTACTAAAGGAAGTGGCACGAGAGGTTTTCGTTATCGTCTACTTTAGTCATCCGTTGAATGGTTAACTCTAATGAGCTTGAAATATAGGCTCTTCAATTTCAAATAATAATAATAAAGCAAAAAATATAATATGAACCGACCTTTCGGCATTCCATTTATAAGCCTGTCAATCAAGAACTTTTGTTCTACTGCCGACTTTCTCTGAGATACGCCGCTCAAGTCGTATCGGGCGATTGGGGAATCTACCTTCAAGAATAGCGACAGCGGAATCAGTGAAAAGAAAAGGTAGTCTGATATGGTGACGCCGTTGGCGACGAGGAATGCGCCATATCGTTCATGTAGCAATTTTCGGTAGATAGATGCTTGATGATTCAAGATTCGGCGCCTGTGATTGCAATGATATCGAGAGTGGCCGAACTCGTCCTTTAGAAGAACATCGGAATAAAGGAATGCCTTTTCCGGCTGTGCGAACATTGACGACACGTCCTCGAGCGTCGAATTGGTCGCGAACGAGTCGCCAGCATTCATGAAACTAAGCCACTCACCTTGAGCGAGAAAGATGGCCTTATTCATTGCGTCATATATGCCACGATCGGTTTCACTCATCCAATAGTCAATTCTCGAATCATATTTTTGAATGATTGACAGGGTGGAATCAGTGGACCCGCCGTCAATTATTATTAATTCATATCGAACATAGGTCTGATTTAGGATACTAAGTATTGTTTGTTCTAGGTGTTGCGCCGCATTGAATGTCACAGTGATGACGGTGACAATCGGAATTTCCCTGGGTGGGAGGGCCGATTGGGTTCGTTTGCCGCCCTGTAGGGATGCGCTGCCGTGTGGCGGCACGGACGGTGAAAGTGGCAGATCCGATGAGTGAGCGGTTGATGGCATAACGATTTCTACCTGCTATCTGGTCGATTGTCCGGATAGGGGTCGATTCCCGAATCTAAGGCAAATCCGATTCCTTCGCAATTTTGCGGAATGGCCGCGAAGGCGACAAAAGGCGTGCTTCTAATTAGGAAGTCCGCCATTCGCGGCTGAGGAGCACATTTCGTAAATGACAGCATCAACGTCATGCTTGGCCTGCCATCCAAGCTCTTGTCGTACCCGGGACGGATCACCTGCGCCGTAACGAATGTCACTGGGGCGCATCAGAGTGGGATCCTGTCGTACATGATCACGCCAATTCAGTCCGAAATGCCGAAATACATGTTCAACAAAATATTCCAGTGATTCGGTGCGACCGGTGGCGATTACATAGTCGCGAGGCTCATGTTGCTGCAGTAATTGCCACATGATTTCCACGTAATCCGGCGCCCACCCCCAATCTCTATGAACATCAAGATTGCCGAGCTGCAGCGGGGCCATGTCCCCTGATGCAATCCGGTGAGCTGCATGGATGATTTTTTGCGTCACGAATCGCTTTGGTCGTAGGGGGGACTCGTGGTTGAATAGAATCCCCGTGCATGCATATAGCCCATAGGAATTTCGATAGTTCGTCACAAGATGATGCGCAGTAACCTTGGCTACTGCATAAGGACTCCGTGGCTGAAAAGGAGTGCATTCGTTGGCGGGGATATCTCCGGTGTCTCCGAAACACTCACTTGAGCCGGCGTTATACAGGCGAATGGACTTCTTAGTGAATCGAATTGCTTCTAATATGTTTAGTGTGCCGAGTGCAATGCTCTCGATCGCCTCCACCGGTTGTTCAAAAGAGAGCCCGACTGACGTCTGGCCCGCAAGATTAAATATTTCGTTCGGCTCATACCGCGTAACCGTTTGAAGCACACTACGGAAGTCGTTAGGGGCCATTGATACGACTTCAACGTTTGCTGCGACGCCGAGTTTAGTTAACCCATCAAGTCGAGCGGAAGAAGCGTCACGCGACGTTCCGATTACCTTATAGCCGTTGGCCACCAAGAACCGCGCGAGATAGGCGCCGTCTTGGCCAGTGATTCCGCAGATTAAAGCCAATTGTGCTGGCGCGTGCGGCGCCGGCTTTAGGGGAAGCGAGCTATCAGAAACTGAACTACTCATCAGGATTCCGTGGGGGAGCCCCCAGAGACAGCAATGGCAGCCCTTTTCCTAGTCGAAACAATGCCGCGGTCATCGACAGGCTCTGTGCACCTAATCATTTAATGCCTAAGTATATCAGCCCGGTGGCGCGGCCTGCGAATGAGTGTCTATAGGCTCTTCCGGGCGCGGATGGCAGACCAAACCCGGTGCAGCGCCGGTCCAATCAACGGTATTCTTCGTACCAGACGACGTACGCCAGTTGCTACGCCAATCTTGAATACTCGAACGTCCATTATCGAATCGGCGTCGACATTGCGCTCGACTAGTGCCGGGTGTCTTAGAGGAAACTTCAAGGGTCTAGCGTCGGAAGCGGTAACGTAATCCGGAGGTGCACTGGTAGTATGGGTAGCCTCTGCACCGAATCCGAGATTTTCGGTTTGATTGACGGCGGGCAGAATGGTTAACGTTGACTTGCGCCACGAAGTGAAGACCCATTGATAATCCCAAGTATCAATTTCTCCTCGATAAACGGAGTCGAATATTTCGCGCCAATAGTCAACGAAAAACCGGCTCCCGCCACTAAGTTTAGAAAGTCCTGCGGTATCTCGCCAAGAGGGCCAATCTGACATTTCCACATCGTAGTCTCTCCACGCTCGACGCCAACTTGCCCACCCCCATATATGGTTGTAGCGCGAAAAGAAGTAACTCTCCGTGGCCGTGTAATGAGCGGTTATTAGATTGCATCCGCTGATCATAGAAACACGAGAGTCGTCACGATATCGTTCTAAGAGTTCGTCGCAATATTCAAAGAATGTGGGGACGGGCAGAATGTCGTCCTCAAGAATGACGCCTTCGGGTTCGTTATCAAAGAACCACGTAATTCCTGTGGCGACACCAAGTTTACAGCCCAGATTTTTCTCTTGGAAAAGAGTTCGGACTTCACACGGCCAATCCACTAATCCAGAAATTTTGCGGACTGTTGCACATCGCGTCGCTTCTTCAGTGCGATTTATACGGGGGCCGTCGGCCGCGATATAGAGCCTAGGTGGGCGGGCCGAGCGAATTCGCTCAAACACTCTGAGCGTAGGCTCGGGGCGATTAAAAATGAGAAACAGTACGGGGCTCTTCAAGAGGTCAACTCAATTATAACGTGCGCCGAAAGTAGCCTATGGTTTCCTTGAGCCCGTCCTCAAGATTTACTTTTGGTTCCCAGTGCAATTTCTCTTTTGCGAGGCGAATATCTGGCTGACGCTGTTTTGGATCGTCACCGGGCAGTGGGCAGAAAACGATCCTGGACTTGCTGTCGGTAAGGTGGATAACCTTTTCGGCCAACTCCTTCATCGTGAACTCGCCAGGGTTTCCAATATTTATCGGTCCGGGAAAGCCAACGTCAGTCTCCATCATGAGGGTCATTGCCTCGATCAAGTCGTCGACGTAACAAAAGCTTCGCGTTTGCTCACCGGTTCCATAAATAGTGATGTCGTCACCTTTGAGCGCCTGCACTATAAAATTGCTGACCACGCGACCGTCATTTGGGTGCATGCGGGGTCCGTATGTATTGAATATGCGGACGACCTTTATTTCTACGGAGTGCTGTCTGTAGTAGTCAAAGAACAGTGTTTCGGCGCAACGCTTTCCCTCGTCGTAACAACTGCGAACGCCAATCGGATTGACTCTACCCCAATATTCTTCCGGCTGAGGATGAACCTCAGGGTCGCCGTAGACCTCGCTGGTTGATGCCTGAAGGATCCGCGCTCTTGTGCGTTTCGCCAATCCAAGCATGTTAATTGCACCGTGTACGCTCGTCTTGGTGGTCTGTACCGGGTCGAACTGATAGTGAATCGGGCTCGCCGGGCAGGCCAAGTTATAGATTTGATCTACTTCTACATACAATGGGAAAGTTACGTCGTGACGCTGCAGCTCAAAATGCCGATTGCCGAGTAGGTGGGCAATATTCCTCTTGCCCCCTGTAAAGAAGTTGTCCACACAAAGCACATCGAACCGCTTCGCGACGAGATAATCGCACAAATGTGATCCCAGAAATCCGGCTCCGCCAGTAACCAATATGTTTTTCATGAAATCGCATCGGGGTTTGAAGTAAATAAAATATCTAAGAAAAGCTCGTCATTCGCGAGACTTCCCGCCAGAAACACAAAGTATGATTCGGGTTTCCCGAAATTATTGCCGCAATCCAAAAATTGCAGCGAGTTTGCCATGGAACACCTCATAGCGACATACTATCGTTACTATGTTGGCGCACACTGGCCTCTAGAAATCGGCTAGCTTTTTTGTTTTAACCGGCCCAAGCTATCTAGGAATATTCTTGCTTAGTAAAACGCCCGTTTCAGCACATCAGTTTGGATCGACCGCTTTTCGAGTATCTACTAGGCGCGCGCTGTTGTTCGAGATACAGAGTTGGCTAGGCCGAACATTGGCGAGGAAGAGGGTGCCAAGTAACGCTTACCTACATGTTGGCTGCGGCGAGAATATAAAAATCGGCTTCGACAACATGGATTTCTACTCGTTCGGAACTCGTAGGACATCACCACCCGTAATTGGGCACGATTTTCGATATCCGTTACCATTTGCTGACATGAGTTTTGCTGGCGCCTATTCCGAGCATTGCTTAGAACATCTTGCTCCCGACCACGCAATTCAATTAATGCACGAGTTGCGAAGAGTGCTGAAACCGGGGGCAGTATTCCGATGTTCGGTTCCAGACCTTGAGCGTTATGTGGGCTATTATAGTGGTCAAGAAATCAACTCGGAGTTTAAGAAATTCCGATCTGGATGTGAAGCTATTTGGTCACTTACGCAGAATTGGGGGCACTTGTCAGTGTGGGACGCTCCCATGCTAATACGTCAGTTGGAGGGCGCGGGTTTTGCGAGTGCTGCTCGCAAGTCGTTCCGCCAGGGGCGCAATTCGGAGCTACTAATAGATCGCGATGATCGACAATGGGAAAGTGTCTACGTAGAGGCAATTCGCTAATGGCCCCGGTTCCAAGTCAGAGTATTCGGGCGTCATAAATTGGTTCGCCAATTCGCTAGCGGGTGATGATATCGCGCTTGAATAGGCTCTTGATATATAGCGACTTCATTTGCAGTACAAAAATCCTGCGAGTTCGGCTGTCGAGCGCATTCGAAAAAACGCCCGAAATTGCATAGGAAATTACCGTCGCAATCGCAGCTCCCATAGCAGAGTATTTTGGTATTAACACGATATTCATGAGTACGTTTGATAACGCGCCGGCAAGAGTCCGATACAGGCTAAGCTTCAAAAGGTCCTGCGACAAATCCCATGGTCCCTGCGCCACTCCCAAAAACACAAATATCGAGGCCCAAATGTGTACTGCTAATACAGGTGCAGCCGCGCGGAACGGGTCCCCGTAGAGAAAGTGAATTATCCATCCGGCGCTGAGGGCGATAGCCGAGCCAAGTACAATCGATATGAGCGACATTAGGGAAAAGAGTTTCGAAATTCGGTCATAACAGACCTTTGAGTTGTTCTTCGCACGGAGAATCGCGGGAGCCACGGAAGAAGTTATCGCCATGGGGACGAAGTACCAAACCTCGGATACCCGTGTCGCCGTTGCATAGATCCCAACCGCAACATCGCCCTTCATTAATTTCAGCATTATCATGTCAATTCGCATATAGACCATGATTGCCATTCCAGACAGCAGGAGGGGCCAGCTTTGGGTTAATAGATCAGTTGTCCTAGATTTCGTAGCGCGCCAGGCAGTAATTCTTCCCCCAGTAAGCCGGTACGCAAGCAGCATTCCAATGGCACCGAGTAGAAGCTCAGCTACTTGGGCGACCGCGAAGGCCCAAAGGGACGCCTTTAAGGAAATCAACGCAATTCGAAGTGCTGCAACAAGCAGAAATGCAGCATTCTTTGCCCATACGGTCAACCGCGAGCGGACTTGTGATTGGAAGTAGCAGTCGATCGTATCCAGTGACTGAATGAGAAGTCCTACTGACAAAATGCAAACGAGTTCGAAGGCCAATGGATCCTGAGGCAACACAAGTTTGCCTAAGGAGACGACAAGTAAGATACCTAACGTGGAACCGACGAGGCGCAGTACGAAGGCAGTACCTAATACGTTGGGCGCAACGTTAGGGTCGAGAACGATGTTCTTTACCACTATCGAGTCAAGGCCGAGCGCAGTAATCGTTGTAAATATCCCGATAAATGAAAGCGCGAAGCTGAAAATGCCAAATTGACTTGGCCCCAGATATCGCGCGACCCAAACTCCGACGAAGAGGCCGAGACCCATACGAACAACTCGATCCAATAAAAGCCACCCTGCATTCCCGAGAGTCTGGCGAAACCCTGGAGTTAGCCGACTTAAGAATTCATTAAGCAGCCTCATGTTGACTCGGTAAACAGCCTGAACCGATCGAATCTTAGCATCGCTGAGCTGAACACCGCGGCGCGGATGTTCGGGAGGAGCTGACGTATTCGGTGACGATATCAATTCTCGAGTGTCAAAGCATCCGTCGATAAACTTGAACAGTCTCGTCTGCGCATTTATTCCAAGAAAACAGCGAGCGCTGTAGGCGACCCGCATGAATCAGTGCGGTTCGCCGAGATTCGTCGAAACAGACTCGCTCCAGCGCTGCACTCATGGCATCGACGCTTGTTGGCTCGAAGTATTCACCCGCAGTTCCCACGACCTCGGGTATTGAGCTTGTATTGCTGCATGCGACTGGACAGTCGCACGCCATCGCTTCAAGCGGTGGAATCCCAAATCCCTCATATTCTGATGGATATATGAACGCACGAGCATTTCTGTAGAAATCGGCAAGCGTTCGATCATCTCCTGAGTATTGACGTACCGCATCAGGTCGAATAGCCAAATCTTGGATTTCTGCGATCTCCCGTTGTGAGAATGGACCACCGCCAAAGGCAATCAGGTCGAAGCTCCCAAGTGTCCGCGTAGACATGGCAAACGCCTTCAGGAGTCCGGAAAAGTTCTTATATCCAGCGCGGTCGCCGACATACAACACGTATGGTCGCGAACGCGCGCCGTTAGTACCATTCGTGAGGCGGCGATCCGCTGCGAAGACTTGAGAGAACCCTAGATGTACCACAGAAATTTTCGCTGGAGGTACACCAAGTATATTCTCAAGATCCAAGGCTGTTCTGTGCGAAATACATATCACGTGATCGGCCGCGTCAATGCTTGCGCGTTTGCGCGCTCGCGTAGGGTCGTCGCTACGAAAACACTGCGGAAAAATCTCGTGAATCATGTCGTAAACGGTTATTACTTTTGGTGTGCCAGATGCCCTTTTCCCACCCGAGTAATAAGTTTCATGCAATACGCTTCCGTTGAGCAGTTTTGTAACCTGGGGCGCTATAAAACGGTTCGTCCATCCATAAAGTCTTCGAAAGCGCACGTGAGGTAGCTTCAGGAATAGGCCAACGGTCGGTAATTCGCTTTCAGCCAAATACTGGTTGTAGTGCACCGGCGCCACGATTCTTACGTTCCAGTCGGGTCTGCTCCCGATACGCGTTGCAATCTCACAGAAGTAGCGAGATATTCCGCCAAATTTCTGTTGCCCGAAAATCTGATAATCATATATGACGGTATTCACGCGATGAATTTCACCAAGAGGGTGGCTCTGTTTCAATGATCGAACGCGGGCCCGATGTATCCGTTACCCATCTCCGATCAGAGGGGATCGATAAAACCGCAACAACATGCATCTGCCCGTATAAAGCCAGGGGCACAAGTATGGCGTGTTGCAAAAAGTCCAGAATCCACGGGAGTTTTGGTCACTTTGCCTATGGGCGGCACTGCACAGGTGGGCGATAATGAATCAACGAAAGCGCCTTTGTTGCATCTCCAACATAGAGCGCACGACCAATAGAACCAGGAAATCATTCGGAGCTTATCAATGTAGCAGGTGTAGTGGGAAGTGTTGCAGTCGCGGTGCGATGCAGGTACCGGGATTGCGGCGGCCACAGGTCGCTTCTAAATCGTGATTGAGAATGCGGCCGTAGACGAGAAGGCGCTCTCGATTACGTGCAGTTATAAATGCTAGCTTCAGTTGAAATGCGAGCGCAAATGTGGAGGATATTTAGGCTAATAGGCACCGCTTCGCGCAAAAACCGCGGGTAGTGTCTTGATAAGTATATACACGTCTAGCAGTAGGCTTCTCGACCGTACATAGCATACATCCAGCGCTACTCGCCGCCGATAATCCGTATCGTTACGGCCAGAGACCTGCCATAGACCAGTGATTCCAGGCGTCGCAGACAAGAACGTTGAGACCTTATTGCCGTAGCGACGTAATTCATCGGGGACGACAGGACGTGGTCCAACGAGGCTCATTTCGCCGCGCAGAACATTCCATAGTTGAGGCAATTCGTCGAGGCTCGTGCGGCGCAGGAATTTGCCCAGCCGGGTCACACGCGGATCATCGCGTAGCTTGTGATCTCGTAGCCACTCTTCTTTCGCTTCTCGGTTGCTGCTCAATAGGTTCTGCAGTACGCGATCCGCGTCCGGCACCATAGTTCTGAACTTGATGCAGTTGAAGAACTTGCCGCCCTTACCGACACGACGATGTTTAAATAACGGCGCGCCACTGGATAGGTAAGCGCAGATCACAATCGCGATAATGAGCGGCGACAAGACGACGATCGCGAGGCTTGCGAAAACTATGTCGAATATTCGTTTCGAAAGATGATAGAGAGACCCGTCCGTGTCTGCGGTCGACAGGGCTTCGGAAAAAATCGCTCGATCAGGGGCCCGACGATCAACCAGTACAACCCTGAGGTTACTGTGTCGAGTTGAGTCGACTTGTGTCGAGGGATAGGCGGCGTCGGGAGTCTCGACGATTGCTCGGCTCTGGTTGCTTGCGGTCCGATTGTCAGAGAGGCCTGCGTAGCCTTTTTGAATCATTTCCGTCCTTGATGGTTCCACGATCAATTGCGATCCCACGAACAATACCAAGTTCGCATCCCTGCGCCTCCATCATATATAGAACGCGCCGCGTCCACCATAACTTTCATTCCCTGAAGTCGTTAAAAAAACACGGATTTCCAGACCTAACGATGGAACCTCGGTTAGGTTGACGACAAGGTGTCGCGAAACCTTAAGTAATCGTAAAAATGTGTGCGAACTTGTTCGCCATGATTGAAGAATATTCCCATTCCGTTTGGCCGTGAGTCTCGCATCTGTCTCGATTTGGCGTCAGGTGGCGAGCATCGTCGCCGCGAATGCCGATGCGGCTATACTGATGAACAGAGTCGGAGCTGGTTTGAGAATGGCGAACTGCAATAAA
>Ga0116231_10009891_pt1 | contig 15722 bp, 7 predicted proteins | sample S1TSphgellanicum_2_FD_89695 | JGI IMG/M metagenome (GOLD analysis project Ga0116231, IMG submission 89695) | Host-associated microbial communities from peat moss isolated from Minnesota, USA - S1T2_Fd - Sphagnum magellanicum MG | ecosystem: Host-associated > Plants > Peat moss > Unclassified...
AAATTTTTTGATTTAAAAAAGATCTAAGCTTAAAAAAAAAAAAAAACACACCCAAAAAAAAAGAAGGATGGGAAAAAAAAAGAAAAAAAAAAAAAAGACAAAAATACCGACAAAGAACAACAAAATGACAATAAACAATAATAGGGGGTATTGAAAAAAAGGCTCTAAAAACACGAGGGGTGCTAGGTTGGACATGAAATTTGTCTTTTTTTCGAACAATAGAGGAATCAAAACTTTGAAGGTTGAGGACCCTTCTACCGAAAAAAAACATAGGGGAAATTACAAGCATTAAAATCAAAAATATTATGTTTTAAACAAAGGATCATAATTAAGAAAGATGATAAGACAAATATTGGAAGATGTTGGAAAGGCCCAAAAAAATTGCTTCTAAAGCAATGAGGGTCACCAAAAAGAAGATCATGAATGCTAGAAATATCAATGTTTGAGTATGTGAAAATTAAATCTCATATTCTGAAAATGAAAATGATTTCATGGATAATCTACATATCATGGATTACGAATGTCTGGTAACTAATTTTTTAATAAATTTTTATAAATATATTAATATTTTGACCTTATGTCAATTGAGCATGAATGTGAAGTCGTGTGGAGCCCAAGTTATTATGGATACTTTTTCTTTGATATCTACCCACTCTTGTATAAAGCAGGTACTCCCTGATGTGGTAATATTTCTTGTGGTGAATTTTTCGTCATTTTGCTAAAAACATTTTCATGAAAGAAAATTCTGTCACAAATTTCCTTTTCAAAAAAATTCTTCAAAAAAGCCAAAAAAAGATTGTTAAAATTGCCAAATTTGCCTACAATATAAAAGGGTGCTTAAGATTTTTATACTTTCATATTTTGGATGTTCAAAATATGAGTTTTTTCAAAGGTTTCATTTGTAGAGTTTAGGGCATCTATAGTACTCCCTGATTGGATTCGGCAACAAATTATCGAATAATTAATTAAATTTTAAATCTTAACTTTGGCACTTTGGTTTTTCAATACTGAAATTTTCAACAGATAATGATTATAAAAAAATAATAAACACAGTCTCTTCAAGGTTATTATGGTCTATATTTTAAGGTCTGCTATTCAAACCTGACAGTTGAAATCTTGCTGATTCCTAATTTTTATTTAAATTTTGACATATGTAATAAATAATTTTTCAAAAATTTGGCAAAATAAAAAATAATTTAATAGCAACCATTTACATTCCAATAGGGTATTATTAGAGGGGGAGGAAGAAAAAAAAAAAGCTGGAGAAAAGAATCTTGTTGGAAATTGAACCTGACACAATCAAGCTCTGTAAAAGAAAACTCCATTTGCTTGGCTAGTAAGTAAAGACAGCCCTACAAGCCAACATCAATGTTGGAAGTGTTTGTTTTTTTGCTGGAAGACACAAGAAACTTCCAGAACAGACAGATGAGTTCTGTTTCCCTAATTACTACTGCCCATGCTGATGATGCTCTGACATTCAATACTCAAAACCCCAAACCCCGCCCCCCAAATTCATTTGCTGTGAATTTGCATTGACTTCAACATTGAACTAGTTGGAGTGAACCAACAGCCACCAAAGCACAGCCATGAGGGATGATGGATGGATGGATGGATGGACTGGAAACGCTTTTCCATTTACTTCCCTAGTTAGTTAGTTAGTTAACCATGGTGGTTAGCTCAATTCCTAATTTTTTTGTGCTATCTACCAACAACAACCCACTAGGCTAACAACAAGTTTCAACCTTTTTAAACTCTTTGAACTCACACATGTAGAATGAAAATCAGTAACTGGTTTTTTTGGGGAGCGCACTTTTGGATTTAGTTCCCTAGTTAAACCACAGTGGTTAGCTCAGACTCTATTTTTACTAACCTACCCAACAACCCATTAACACAAGTTCCTATGTGTTAACTTTTTAGACTCCTTTTTTCTATAAAAAAATTTAAAAATTCCAAAACTGGTTTTTGGGAATGCCACAAAATGCACACTTCACATTCCCATTCACTTCACTTCACTAGCACCCTCTTGCCAGTTCCTTAGTCCAAATTACTCCCAACACAAGATGATAAAGATCGATCATATATACTTTACCTTGTAATCACCAATTTTCTTACATACCCACATGAGCTAACTCTTACAGCATAGGTGGTGACACCGAGCGAAAGCCTTTTCTTTCATCAACTCACTTGGGGTTTCATCCATATCTGGGTCATAACAAGCTTCCAATGGATGATGGTGTGTGGTGGCTGTTGAATTAGGTTACTGGGGTCTACTCTGCACAAGGATGCAAGGACATCTTAGTGAGATCAGGCTTACCATCATTTCCAGTTGACAATTTTACATCCATAACAGCTTTTGATTGAATTGACTGGGTTCCTTAGATTTGTAATGGGTTAATTTTGTGATAACCAAAGAGATAAAATAGTGTTATCCATAAGGTACCCCAAACTGGAGTACTGAGTTTGGGGTGCTGGACCCCAGTTCTGTCAAAACTGGTGATGAAAAATTAAAAAAAGTCAGGATGCAAATGGTACACTAAAAGACAGAAAGAAAGATGGGACCAAATTTCTTTGTCTTACCTCCTATTGATCCTCATTTAAACAGGGACTACAGAACTAGAGCCCAAAGACAGGGTGACTTGAAGGATAACTCTAGTAGGTGCAGAAAATATATACATGCTAGTTTCAAACTACAATACTAAAGAGCATCTCCAGTCACAGCAGTAAACTTGCCTTTACACTACATTGCATGTGAAGTGTAGGAATCAAATAGTGTGAAATTTAGTGCATGCTTATACACATGCTTAGGAGATGATACAGTGCCCTGCAAAAGGGGGCCAGCAGAAGGAAATGACTATTTTTGATTGGCAGGCCATAATGAATGATCCAGGTGATGACCAGTGTTGGTCTGATATGAAGGTTTTTTTTATATCAGTCTGGTGCTGGTATGTGAAAGAAAAACCATGTATATAAAAAAGGCAAGGATGGGAACCCATTCACAAGAAGTACAAGGCAAATAAAAGCCCCATAACACATGTCACAAAAGAACATCATAATCAGGACCCCACTAATACAATAATGAAATAGAAGATTGTGAACTAAAAAGGCATTTGTCCGCCACAAGTTGGCTAGCAACAAAGATGCATTGGTCGCAATCTGTGGAAGAGATGAGGAATGATTCCCAAGCATGGCAACACATTGAAAAATCGCAATGACTTGCGCACGCTAGAAGGCTATGGACACACACTACTAATAATAAAAAAATAAGTGTTGTTGAAACTAAAGAGGACCACTAATGACGGGTTATAATGGCCTAAGCACAAGAAGTCAAAAAGGAGTTGAAACAAGAATGAAAACAATCATAATTTTCTATGGCAAGGGGAAACACGTCATTTTTTGATGTGTGTTCCATGTATGATTGTGTTTTCTCATGAACAGCAACTATCATTACATGTGCTATTGTGAATGATGTATGTTGTACCATATTTGGGTGAATCAAATTAACTATGACAACGTTCGCTAAAGTTCAAAACCAATCTGTAATGATAAGAATATTGACTTGCCCTTGAATGTGTCAAGGGAAAAGGTGGGAAACCTCGTTTTGTACGTGTGTTGCACTTTCCTAATATAATCACTTTTGCACATGCACAAAAACAAATGGATACCCAAATCATCAATCGTATGTCCACACTAACAATATGAAAGATGTGCAATTGTAAGATGTGACAATTCAAAGCAAGTTTTAATGATGTAAGAAAGTGAACCAAAGGCAAACATAATGGAATTGTGGTAAGATGGGTTAATAACCAAACATCTACAATTGGACCTACACAAGATCAAAAGACATGTTCACATGGCATCTAAAGGAACATCTATTAAAATTGTGGCAAACTCTTGCTCGAGTAGGTAATCCATCAAAAATACCTATAAATGAAGATACACTTATACCACAAGACTCTCAAAGGGGGGGCTTGAGAATGAACAACCAAAGATAGTAAAGTTCAAGTATTCCATAATGCCAATTGGAAGGGAAAAATGTCGATCTTGATATGTGCCACCATATTGGAAAAAAATAAGGTAATCATCCCACTAGAAAAAAAATGAAAAATGTAAGAGTGATCAAACCCCAAATCCTAAAAAGGTGGGGACAACAAGTCGAACTATTGATAAAAGGCCAAACCCCCTTTCAAAAATAAATAAATTGACTTAATAACAAGTCAAATGACCCACCATAATGCTAAAAGATCCCACATCCAATAACTTCTTTAGTATAGCCATGATACGCAAATCAAACTCGACATAATGCTACAAGATACCTAAAAATGGAAATATGATATGTAGTAAATAACCTAGGTGTTCAACATAACGAAATGAAAGCATCACAAAGGCTACATGTGGATTTGCAAGCATAGGGAGGTTAGTTATGGTGCCAAGGTCTTCCTAAAGTGCCTCTACAACAAGGACTCCACAAATGGCATAAAACCCACATGTGCACCTAGTTTATGAAAACTTGTGTTGAATGTAAAAAAGTTTGGAGGATGTGATATCGATAAGTCTAATCCCTATGGAAAACAAATTACACACTTTGATAGCTAAATGGAAAATCTTAATGTTGCAAACTCCATTTGCAATCATAAAATGGCAAGTACAACATTTGAAATGGAAAAAACAAAATGTGCATCATTGACAAGTGAGGGAAAAACACAAGTAGGGTGGATTATCGCAATAGGGCATAAATGTGAAGATGTGGTAAGGTGAATAATGCCCCACCCAAAGGATCCCTTTGTTGCATACTAAACTTAACAAAGTGATTGTGAAATCTTGTGTTGAAAAACATGCCAGAAATATAATGAGGATGGGCACTCATAAAATTGTTGGACAAATGGGAAAAGTTAATCCAAAGCACCAATAAAAGATGGCAACTCCTAAACAATGATTGTTCGTGTTACAAAATTGAGGGCATTATAAATGTCCACATGTAATATCACCCAATTTATATACAAATCCAACTTAATGTGAACCCCACGGACCATCATCTCACACCCACCCCATGTCGTCACACCAAACTAATGAAAATTAAAATTCTTCACAATTGTATCATTAAACTAAACAGTAAGTGTGCAAATGACTAAATGATAGGTCATATTTTCAATCACAATGGGTCGAATGCCATTGATTTACTTCTCCAAAGTTAGTAATTATGATGTCATAAGCAAACGCAATAAAATTGGGGAACATGACAACAAAAAATGTGCCAACATGCCTCAAAAAAAATATTAAAACCATTCACAAAATCATTTGGGATAAAACAATCTTGTAAAAATTCATACACCATACCTTAAGGACTATTAAATGAAAAAATGTGGTGAATATGCCAAAGCCAAAATAAATATCTCCTAGTCTAAAATAACTTTTATCTTTAAATCAAAACCATTAACCAAAACGGAAGGGGGTGGGGGATTAACCTCTACTAATAGGTGAAAGAGGCAAAGGGTTGTTGTGGTCTCATTAGACGGGACCATCAAAATGCACGAAGCCAATGCACACATTGTTCAAACATATTTTCCTCCATGTGCAGATGCCCATGTGCAACGTAGCTGTGTCGACGAAGGTGGAGAAGGATTCTAAGTCATCTTAAAAAATCTTTGGGAAGAAAGTACTGAGGCTTTAATCTTATGTTCTTCCCCTAATGTGTTCTAATTACCATGTTATGTATCAATGAAAGTGAACGCAAGTCTTTTAATGGTCATTCTCACCACTTTGTGAAGGAAAGATAAACACCAAGAAAGGAAATACAAAAATGCATGCCAACCTACAATGTTAGATGAATCGATGACCATACAAGTTAAATTAAGAATAAACAAAACATTATAAACATCAACACAAATAACATATGGAATATGGTGGTATGAACAGGAGCATCGTAAACCTAGATTGAAAACATTGATGATATTTACAAATGTGATACATGCCCAAGCGAAAGAAGGGGAAAATTCAATAATGCCAAAAACATTGCAACCCTTATAGTTAACGATTGTGTATGAATGGAGCATGTTAACCAGTATGAATTAATCCTACCCTTCCAACATACATAGAAATGACATGTTGGACATGTAACATGGAAACGCAAAGTGGGGGACCATCATGGACATTAATAGGTGACGAATAGCTTGTAGCTGAAGGTAGAATGTGTTGATGTACCATGTGAGGGTGAAAAAACTAATTGAAACAAAACAAAAGGGATGGAAATGACAAGATGATGAAAAAAAAATTAAATTGTAACAATCCATGGGGGCCATTTCAACATTAGACTCCAATTGTGATGGTTATCACCACTTCACAATTGATGAAAACGCGAAGTTTGCCATTCCTAACAACGCCTGAGCCACTTCACCTAACCAAAACCCTAAACCCCCATCTCATCTAACCCCAACCTTAAATTTTAGACCTTAAGCCTAGCAAAAGAAGCTAGTATTGAAAATTTCAGCAAAACCAACCCCACACACAACACCTCATGCGTGACTGAAAAAACCTTCAAAAAAATTCATTTGCAAAAAAATTGAAAATCTCCACATGCATAGCCCTCATGTCTAGAAAATCATTGGCATAGAAGAAACTTTAATTTGACACCATAAAGAGAAAATATATAAATTTTTGAAAAAATGTTGTCGTCTATGTTCAAAATTTTGGAAATAAAATGAAAAATTAAAAGGGAGGTCATGAATTGAACCCCCTTTTCCCCTTATCCCATCACCATCACAAGCCTCACAAAGTTGCTACTTGGTAAAGTTTGGGCATGCTTGAGAAAGGAATGACAATATCAATGGAACTTGTTCTTGCAATTGCCACCCTCCTTCCTCTTTTGCCATAGCTATTATTCCTCTAATGGTTGTTGTTGGATAGCCTACACTTGGATGCACACCGATCATTCACAAGTTGCACACCTTAAGAGTTGAAGACCCTTGTCTTGACTATGCTTTAAATATAAGTAGTTGAACACCATAGCATGGATTGCAAACTTGAAACCTCCATATTGCATTGTAATTAATGAACACAATGGACAACAAAGCTCGTGTTTAACACAATGTCACATGTCACACAAGAAGTTGAAATTATGACTTGTTGACCTTTTAAAATGAAATACAAAGCCAACATCAATATTTGAATTTTTAAAAAAATCAAGTATTAGTCTAGTATAAAATAATAGTGGATTATGCAATGGTATCAATAGAAGTATTTATTGTTATACTAATTAGTGAGGAATTGATATCAATGTTAGTTTTTATTTTCAATCTTTCATTTTTCAAGGTATGACAGTGAAACATTCAAGGTCCTCATTGACAATTTGTAGATGCAAAACTTTCATACACACATGTGCCTATTGTTATGTCAAGCTTAGGCATCATTATATCCACTTTCTTAATGTGGGGATTTTGAAAGTGAGTTGGAAATTATGTATGTTAGAATGAAGTTTGAAGTAATCAATTTCTTAGAACCTTTTCTCACATTTGCACACACATGTAATTCTACCCGTGCACACAACATGTGTGTTCTTGAGTTGGACCTTTAATTAAAAAGGTTTCACTATATAATGAAATATGCACGTAGAAATAAAGTAAAAGTAGTTGTGGAAAAGTATGGCCAACATGTTTTGTTGCCTTTGTAGGTGACAATTTCAAAGCTAATAAAACTTGGTCACATTGATAGCCTCTAGTGTTGATGATTCCTTATGGGGAGTTGTAGCTTAATTAAGGAATCTAATTTATTTTTCATGAAAACTAAGTTGTCATTGTGCCATCACATAATTGTCAATGATGTTGATGGGAAATCCCCCTTGTAATGGTGGAAAATACATGAAAAATGGTTTCCTAATGTTACATTCTTGTTTTGTGCACTTTTGGGTATTCATGGGTCACAAATCAAAATTGAAAGTATATTCAATATTGTTAACATGCTCAACAATTTGCAATGTTGTTAGTTGAGAGTGCAAAACTAAGACAAGTTGGTGATGATATTTAAAAATTGGTTGACTAACACAAAAACTAATAATGACTATTGGGGGCATGGAGGACCTATTCAATGATTATGAAGATGAGCTTGAAGGTGGTATTTTAAAAACTTGGAATAAGATCCCCAACATGATCATCAAATGTAAGATAGTGAAATTGGAAACGTAATTACTATCATGAATAAAAAGGCTACTAAATTAAAATTGAATAAAGACAATGAAATAACACTTTTCAAAATGCATTTCCTTAACAAAATTAAAACTAGAAATGGAGGGCTATAAGTTACCTTCTAGTCCTTGAACAATACCTTTGTCACATAAAATACATCACCATATTGTTGTCTTTCTATTGGTTACCTTTTTATTGTAGATATCTTTCTATTGCGTACCTTTTTATTATAACTACTTTCTTACTATAGCTACCATTCAATGATTAATTTTCAACAAAAATTCTAGGAAGTGAAACATGAAGAAAACATTTAATTAAATAAAAAGCTACATTATTTTACATTAAATTTATATTAAATATTCAATTTTGCATCCAAGAAATATTTTGTATCCAAGTGATAAGGATTGATAGAATGAGAAATGAACCCAATAAATAATAAGGAACCAAAAGTGGTTCCCCATGGCACATGGGTTTTTAAAAAATTTCTAGAACTTTTCACCTTATCTCAATCTCCTTTGCATATTTTAGTTAACGATGAAATACCTTATCTTGTAGAAACTAACTATTTTAGTGGTTTCATCCCATGGTAAGTAAGGGATGATAAATACATCTATCGTTATTAAGTAGATAATTAACAAGAGATCTTCTAAGCTAACTAAACTAAAAGATTTACCAACTTAAAAGTAGTCCATTGAAAATATTACGATTAGGTAACATTTCCATTCCATAATTATCTTTTGATTATTTTTCCATATGATGGTAATTATTGTTAGTTAACAAAGACCTATTCGATGACTATCAGGATGAATTTGAAAAAGTTGGTCTTTTTAGACTTGACTACCACATTTTTTGTGCTTATTTTTTGAAGGCTACAACATATAGTTTTTAAGTCCATTATTTTGGGCTTCAAATTATAATACATATCATCATAACATGTAACAATAACCACATTTGAATAGTGGAGGCTTGCATTGGCCATTTCAAAGGTAGTACATAGGATTTTGGATGATTTATATCTTTGAAGCACCTTCCTTTGGCATGGGATTGTTGGATTCTTTACATTGGTTTTAAATTCATCAAATTTTTCATGTGCTTTAAATGTTGTATAGATTGGAGTAGCAATGGGTGCACACATATGTCTAGGGCATTTATCCATTTAACATTTCAAAGGTAAAAGATTGAAGAGTTCAACACATTATATATTTTTATTGCACCTTGACATAAATATCCAAAATGTGCTTGAACTCTTTACTTCTTACATTCAAGAAATGTGTAATGGAATTTGCAATTTATATTTAATTTGATTCATGATTCCTTTTAAGTTTTAAACATATGTAATTTATAATCTAAAATTTGCATGTAATTCTATATTAATATAAAATCTAACAAAAAGGTGAAAATCCTTGAAGGTGTACCCACTCAAGATGAAAAGGACCTAGTCCTTACTATAATATTTTTTTCTTTATATTGTATTATGAACAAAACTGATCGATCAAAAATTTCATAAGTACCATATTTAACCCACTAGAATTATACATTCCATCATAACAATCCATAAATGTGTCTTTACATGGTAAAAAAGGACTAGGTAAATAATACAAAAAAAGGTGTTGTCCTAATAGGATTTTGGTACACCTTAAAGAATTTGGACCCAAAATGGGCATTTAACAATAACTAATAACCTTTGCTTTGATTCAAATGCATTATTTCACTACTAGACCCAAAGTTTCAATCATTACCCTTGCAACTGCCTAAGTTGAACTTGAAGGTACACAAGTTTGCAATCTGGGGTGAAAACACACTAAGGTGTTACACTTTGGATGTCTAAGAATTCATTTTTCACAATTTTTGAATTTTCAATAGTAATTTATTCCAATTGATATGTGCAAATGATGAAATGGGACTCATGTCAAGAATGAACTCATACTTCAAAACACTATGTTAGAATTTCATGGTCAAATCTTTGGTATTCAATTTGTTATGGACTTTTAAAGTTGTACAAAAACACTTGTTTGATCAAGGATAAATCAAATGGACTCAATACACCTTGATATAATGTCATTTATAAATAAATGACTCAATGATAATATATTATTGTAGCAAATTCATATTAAATAATACAATTTGAAAAGATTTGATGATTAAATTTAAGATGTATATCAAGTATGAAACTTCTAAAGGAAGTTTGTCATTTGTTGAAAATATTGATTTAGATGCTCATATTTCAAGTATAAAATTATCATAAAATAAGTTAGAGATGTTTAAATCCTTATGGAAAAAATCTTATAACACCTTGTCACATGGCCCATTTGATTCAAAGTATCTTGTTTTTGCTTGTCTTTATCATACCTTCATAGTGTATTCAATTTCATAATGGATTATTTAGGGACTGTCATGATGTGTCATTTTTGTTCCACCTAGTGTGCTTTCACCTTTTGAAAGTTTGCCAACTATAGCAAAAATTTATGGCTATAACACAATCTTACATCTTTTAAAACAATGTAACCATGGAAACAAACTTTGTTTTGACTAGTGTTTTGTAGTTTCCTTAACCTCAAGCCAATTTCCTTCCAAGTTAGCTCACATTCTTACCTTTTTCCCCCAATTTTTTTCATCCATGTGATGGTCTTCTAGAAAGAACTCTAAGCTTCCATCAAACTCACCTCCTTCATCTCAACCCCCATTTTAGTCTCATTTGCAACATACTAACATGCCTTAAACATAAGATGCCCAAAGCAAATGCCAATAAATAGTGATGCAATTTGTAATGGTGCACAAGAGACAATAGATGTTAATGCAACAACAAGAATGTTTAAGTTCGTGCCTTCATTCTTGACATAAACAATAATTTTGTTTGTTAGTTGAGATTGAACAAGAAGTGACTTCATTTTTTTCCCAAGGTTATTCCAAATGTGTGGGAATTTCAAACATACCAATTGTAACATGGCAAGGTACCCATTACTCATTAATGAAGTTGATTACCAATGCAAAGGTATCGAAACTAAATATGAACATCTAGAATCAAATGTGGCAATGGATGTTGCACATTGTGCAATGGAGGGGAACATATACAACTCCATTGTTTTAACCAACATTCTTGGAGTATGTTATTGGACAAGTTGTTCACAAGATGGAAATTCAATCTATCACAGTGTCGCATTACAAGGCATGGCAACCATGAGTTTTTCACAACTGGCATTATCATGTACCTTTTAGTAATGAATAGGACCAAGATTTCAATGAATCATTGTTGATTAAGGTCATTACATTTGTAAGGGTCTTGGTTAGAAAAGAATTCAATAATGGTTATAGGTGCCATTACATTCCTTTTCTTTCCTTTCCACCTCCCACCTATAGTAACCATTTCAACAAGCCTTTGTTCTTTGTTTCAAATTAAAATGGCAACATGTTCATTAACAACATGATTTTTCATGTCAATGATGTCGTGTGCAAAAGTGAAAAAAAAAAAACCCCTTCCTAAACTTGTTCTACTAATATTACTAGATGTTGGATTAGATGGGTGACAAACCACACACTTCATCACTTGGTGGGCTTGGACCATAACAACTTTATTGGATCATTTAACATGAAGAAAATGCAAGTGAAATTTAACTATGGGTAAGTTAATCCTTTTGGTTGTTTTGTAGCATTGAAACATGAATGTCTCAAATAATAACTTTTGTTCCCAGCCTTTTTACAACCTCCTCAGTTGCATTGAGTTCTGTGACCTCAATTTTTGAACTATGTTTAAAGGTTGTTGAACTAAATCATTAGTCACACATGTGGTTGTAAGTTTTTCCTTCTCCCCATCAAGTTATGCACATTCAAAAACATTGTAAATGTTAGAATCCATATAAATCAAGAGATGGAAACCTCCAAAACCCTAGTAGAACTTACTCAAAAAGACCCAAATTACAATTCAAGTACATCAAAATCTAAAGGTACAACTAGAAAAAAATTAAAAACATAAAATATTTTTTCCAAAATATCACTCAAGGAACAAAACATGAAAGAACAAAAAAACCAACATTGTTTTTGTGCCATTAATGTGTAGTTCCAAGATCATGAAAATACAAGATGGTATTAAAATGTAAAGCAATTGAGTCTAGGACACCTTTTGAACCCTTGGAAACTACTCCAACTATTTTTTTGCACATAATGTCACTAAAGAAAATTCATGTGGAATGGCACAATGAAATCAACATGGTTGTGAACATCAAGAAAAAGGAAAATGATTAAAAGAAGATTCATTAACCTCAACTAAAAATTATAATGTGACATGCTCTAGCCTAAAATGATATAACATCAAAGATAAAAGCCCCAAAACCCTTAAAATAAAAAATCAAACATGGTAATAAATTTACACTTGGTGCATGTGCTCAAACCTTGAAGATCATCTTGTTAAACAAATGTAGGAGCTTTGACCTCAAAAGGGAATTTGAAATTTAATGACCAAGATCACAAGCTCAAATAACAAGGTCATGTACATTTAGACTTTGGAGATAACAAAACTCATTCCAAACACAACATTGTAATAACGGTCATTACAATGAGAGAACACCACAACAAAAGAAACTAACCACTAGATTAACATGATGATTAGAACTAGATTTAAAGTCATAGTATAAGGATGTGCAACTTTAAACATGGATTGAAACACCAAGGAAGTAAGAAGGAAGCAATAAACAACATACGAATTAAAAACACTTTAATGTTAAGTAGTGAGCAATGGCACCAAAGGATGAGGTCACCAACAAGTAACAATGATTAATACTAAAGAGAAAAAATGTTCAAACTTTTTGGTATGAGTATTGAAATTGGTAGCAAAACCTTAATACCAAATTGGTTTGGTATACAATAATTTTTTGGTAACCTAATTCCAAGGGATACAAGTATTAAGCTTGGTATTAAGATGGCTGATATTAGACTGGTATGATATTTGATATTAATATTGATATCACTCTCTAACCCTATATACAAACCAACATTAGTAGTGACATTTAATTACAATAGTTTCCCTTTATATTGTCCATTTTTAATGTTTATGGGTGGGGATGGAAGAATAAGTATTAGTGTACGTCAAATGTGATAATCAATGATAGAGGCCTAGATATGGGGCATGGGTTAATATGTTCTTAGATCACAATTATATTTACTCCACATCACCAACAAAGTGAAGGCCAAGGGAGGTGGGATGGGAGGTAGGGGAAAAGAGAAAAGTGTGAAAAAGTTTAAGGTTGAAGACATTACTAAAAGAAGGGCCTTGCAATGGGGGAGCCAAAAGTGAGCCCTTGATTTAAAGACTTACAAAATGTAAAGATTTGTGATGTGGAATTAAGGTTGAAGCAGTTTGTGGAATGTCCATTTCAGTCATGCTATTTGTGCTTGGCTGGCATCATTCAAAGTTGAGGAATTGGGCGACAATTTGTGTGGACACTACTAATGATGATGAGCTAGGATGTTCTGTTTTTTTCCTTTCTTTGGTTTGGTTTTGTTTGATGTTGTTTATGCAAGGTTGTTGGGTTATTGAATTCTTTGGCACTTGGAGTTAGAGTTTGGATGAGCGTTCTTCAATTCTTGGCAAAAATGGGAGTAATGCGATTGGTTTCATGAGTGCACTACAAGGATTTCTGCAGTATATGGAGGAATTGTTGATGGTGTGTGAAGGGGGCGGAAGAGTTAAGTACCATAGTTTTACTTCCAGAACAAGAAGTGATGGTTATGCTTGTGTAGAAAGCACTATTTGCATTGTTTGGTGTGGAGGATGAATGCTTCATCATGTTAATCCCTAATTAGAAGTACTAGAGTTTCATTGCACATTTTGCTTCTACGTAGGAAATGCAAGACTTGAAGTTAGATGTAAGGGTTGATCCAAGGAGATGATGATAAGCTCAGGGGGTGTCATGAGTGATCCTTGTGGCCAAGTCTATTTGGGTGTGAGTGTCTTCTTGTTCAATGTGTGATTGTCGTGTTGCTGGGAGTGTGCGAGTACCCATGTGATTGGGAGCTCCAAGGGTGGAATTGTTCTAAAGTTCTGCACTAAGAAAGGATTTGAGAATCCAAGTGTTGTTTCACCATTGTAGCACTCTTTAGCAAAGTTGGTAAAAGAGACTCCGTATGAATGTTGTGGAATCATTGCGTGCAGACTGGCGACAGGAAGAAGTCATATGCAACTGTTTGTTTTGTTCTGTGGGGGTCTGTGTTATGTGATGGGCGTCAGTTCAGCATCTTTTGTGGGATTGCAAATGTGAAGAAATGGGTTTCGTTTTCTGTGGGCTTGGCCTTTGAGGGGACCAGTTGTGCTAAAGAGAGTGACACCAGATTACAGTAATCCATTGCAACCCCTAGTTTTAGTTGATCAGAGATTGTGGAGTTCAGTCAGGTTCTTGTTTGTTTTGTTGAGCATATTGTAATGTGGATGGAACTTGCTCTTGTCCACTTGTGATATTCTTCTGCGGTTTCTTTTTTGTTACAGACCTACTGAAATTTTTCAAGATACAAGATTATCAAAGAAATCACAAGGGGTATTATCTACAAGGTTGAAAAAGGAAAATTTCCTGTGGAAAAATGGGAGTTACTTACTTGAGGGGGGCAGCCCTTCTTGAATGGAAGGCCCTGACATTTGGAGGTCAAATTCCACTTTAGAACATGCTGTCCAAATAGAATAGTAAATTTTCACCAGGTCTTCACTCTGTAAGTACAAGGCCATTTAAAGGGACCAGCAACAGTATCTTCTCTTCAAAGCAGCAGATGCAATAAAAGAAAGAGAGAGAGAGAGAGAGAGAGAGAGAGAACAATTAATAACACCCATGAATACATGCAGAGACTGGAATGAAGAGGGCAGGTTGGAGGCTTGAAACATGCTGGAAGTTTAGGACAATTTATGGTATATAAGAATACTACTATTTGTTTGTCATTTAGAGCTTGGTGTTTTTTTAAGTTCTGAGTTTTAAGCTTTTTGTGAATTATGTCTGGACAAATGCATATTTTTAATGTGGGACTGAAAACATACTCCAAGTTTGCAATAATGGGTAAAGCTCAAATTGGTTTTTCCAGTCACCTAAGTCAGTTGCCCTCATTGTAGGCCTTATTTTCCCTCATTAGGAACATGGATCTGTTTAATGCCAGCCCTGAGCATCATCAGAGCATCTCCACCAACAGCAGTAAAATGACTGAGTTCAGATGAGTGTTGTGCAGTTCTTCCAAATTTTAAACCTTTTTTATTTTGGTTCTAGCTCATTTTTTTCAAATTCAAGAACCATTGAGCCTAATTAAAAAAATTGGGTCTAGTTTTATCTACACATTACACACTCCCCAATGTAACAAGAGATTTTATGGGTACAAAAGTTTACAACAAATTAAAGAAGTATTGTATGTAGATGCAGAGTTCAACAATTATTTAAAATTAATATTTAATTGTAACTTTCAGCAACTTTTCCCCCAAAAAAAAAAAAAAAAAAAACAAAAAAAAAAAAAAAACAAAATAGAAATAACAAAGACCAAAAAAATTTTATAAATTAAAAAAAAAACAAAAAAAAAACCAAACCA
>Ga0116231_10009892_pt1 | contig 15721 bp, 15 predicted proteins | sample S1TSphgellanicum_2_FD_89695 | JGI IMG/M metagenome (GOLD analysis project Ga0116231, IMG submission 89695) | Host-associated microbial communities from peat moss isolated from Minnesota, USA - S1T2_Fd - Sphagnum magellanicum MG | ecosystem: Host-associated > Plants > Peat moss > Unclassified...
GTTCAGACTGGCAAAGAAACAGAATGGTTTGGTGTCAGGAGAAAGGACAGGGAATGTGTACAACATCAGGCGTGTTGTTTTGGCATCAACCATTGTAATTATGCTGGCAGCCAGCAGCTATATGTGGTTGACGTTGTATCAGAAGAAGACCAGCCCAAGGAGCTTGTTCCATGTGAGGCAAAAGTTGCAAAGGGGGGTGAGCTTGTGTAGGATGATGATGTGGGTGTGGTGTTGAAAAGAAGGAGGCACCAGTACTATGACAAGCAACAACAATTGGAGCTTGTGTTGGCAGCTCAACAATTGTTTGAATCTGGTGAGCATGACTTGGTTCCTACAAGTTCCGATGAGGAGGATGAGTGGGGAGCAAACTCAAGGCACCAAGACATATGGGAGGATGTACCCTGCCTGGATTTGCTACAGGGAGGCATGCTACCAAACACTGTTGAACCTGTGGAAGCTAGGAGAACAAGGAAAAGAGTGTTGAACTACCATTGGCAGGAGCAATCACTTTATTTCAAGGGGTTACTTGTACCAAGGCCAGAAGACCGCATGGGACTAATGGTCCGAATGCATAAGGACCTAGGGCATTCTGGGGAAAAAAGAACTCTAACAGAGATATGTAAGAGGTACTTTTGGCACAATCGAACTGAGGATGTGAAGACTGTTGTGAAGGTATGTCAACAATGTCAGATGGTGAGAAGGATGGGGAGTATACGCTCGGAAGATGAAGAGTTGAAGAGTATACCCATTTGTGATTTGTTTCATAGAGTGGTTATGGACATTGCAGGACCGTTGCCTGAAACCAGGTCAGGAAACAAGTACATTCTAGTGGCCATTGACCACTATTCTAAATGATGCGAAGCGAAGGCCGTTGTTGATCATGGTGCTAAGATTGCGGCCAAGTTTCTGGAAGATGACATAATCTGTAAGTATGGAATCCCCAAGTTTGTACTGCCTGACAATGGTGGAGAATGGGCTGCAGAATTCGATGTTATGTGCAAAGACTACGGTATCCAACATCAGCACACTACACCCTAGTGGCCTCAATGTAATGGGATGGCAGAGCATTTGATCAAGACCATCAAACACGGCATTATCATTCTTGTTGCAGCACCCGAAAGCGTAGATTGTTAGGATGAGCACCTGGCTAAGATACTATTTGGATACAGATGTGGGATCCAGTCTAACACCAAGTTCTCACCCTTCATGATTTTGACTGGTCGCACACCCCGTCTCAGGGTAGACAATTACCTGCACGCTCTAACTGCTGTAACTGATGACGATGTTAATGTTGAAGTTGCTGCAACACAGTTTCTACAGAAGGTGAAGCTTATAGTAAGCATCCACGAGAATGTCTTACTCAATGTGGAACAAGCACAGAAGAAATAGAAGAAGACCTATGATGGTAGAAAAGGTAAGGAGACTTTTGAAGGTCTGGTTGCAGGTGAAATAATGGTGAAAATGAAGAAACCGAGAAGGAAGAAAGTTCTGGCTGCAAGCTGGGAAGGCCCATACCAATTCATTGGGCATGCAGATGGAAAAGGGAACTATGATCTTGAAGAAAGCAGCAGGATTTGCATCATCCAAGATGCTGATGGACATCAGTGGGAGAGATCTCGTAGGGATCTTCAAATCTATCACGTTCAACCAGATTGAGTGAAGCTGAGGGACTCAGCTTTTTTTAAGAACGGAGGGGTTACATATGTGACCAAACAATAGGTCACCTCACTGGTGTGAACACATCATGTTTTTGAGGGTTGCTTTATGTTTTATTAACCGTCATTTTTGCAGCCAGAATTTCTCCATTACTGTTGTAGATAAATGCATGGGGAGGCTTTTCTTTTGGTAGGGGTGTTATGGAGTGCAGGAAGAAGGCGATGCGATTGATCGTGAGGCATGGAACTGTATTAATGAGGGGAGGTGGAAGGAAGGCAGCAACGGGATGGAAGGAGGTGGTGAGCGGATAGTTGCGACGGTGCACACAAACGGAGCGGGAATGCACATGTGAGACAGGAAGAGAGCGGTACAGAGCTGTTTTTTTCGAGATGTAGAGAGCTAGTTTTTGGGGGAGTGGAACTTGGCTGGTTGTTGTAATCTTTCCGCTACGCCAGTAACTTGGCCAGGTAGCTTTATAAAGGGCTCATGAAAGGTTGGTGCCGAGGGATGATGAGGACTTGAGGGATCCGAGCCTTAGAAGGGGTGTGCATGCTGAGTAGCAGAGAGCAAGGGGGGATCCCGCATGTGGAAAGAATGAGAGCATCGAGTGAGGATGTAGAAAGGTTTTGAAACCAGCAGAGCTGCTGATCATTTTGCATGAGAGTGAGTCTCTTCGAGTAACATCGGCAAGTATGGTACAAACTGTCCAGAGTCAGGTATTTTCAGAGAGCAATTCGGACTCGAGGGTAATCAAATCATAGGTCTCTGGTCCAGCTGAGTGAAAAAAATGCATGCATTATAGCATTTTGTGGGGGATTGGGTTAGAGACTCAAAGGATAGAGTGAACATCGAGAGCTCTGACCTCAGAGGCCATACCTGTATTGATGTTTGATTTTTGATGTATACTCTGGAGTCAGAAGTATTGTGCTCTCTGGTGATTTTTATGAATGGCAAGGTGCAAGTTTTGAATTTGGCTTTTCTGTTCTGCTAATTTGTGAGTGTATGAATTGTACCTGTCCAAAGATTAGTGAATGCATATGGAAATATTCTGAGATGAGTTTGGAGAGAAAGGGGTCAGAAAGAGTGGTCTGTCTCAGAAGATCAGAAGGGAGACCACTCTGATTAGGCCCGTACTAGTGGTCAGATTCTTTGTTTGGTCTTGTCACCCTCTCTTTTTGGTTACAGGTGAATGTAAAATTTGTTCCAAAGTGGAAGGGAGAGACAAGTTAATGCTTAAGTTAGATTCCTTAATCAAACACTCTAGTTTCAAAAAATGTTTCATCCCAAGACTAGGCACTATTGTTGGGCTATTACCTTTGTCTTTTTAACTCACATGTGAAAAACAAAAAATTGTTTACATGTTGGTGAAAAGACACATTTGCTTAATTGGTGAATGGCGGCAAGGCATAACAAAAATAAAGATATTTCCAATTTGTGGCAATATGGCATTTTTTGAAACAAGGCTATTCAATGATAAACTTTGAAAATTTTAAGGAGCTTTTCCAATTTTTGAAGGTTGAGAATTGTCTCCACAAGATTGGTCCAACTCCACATGATGGGGCATGGCAAAGGCCATGCATAGTGTGGTTTTACATTCCACCAAGGTTTCTCTACTAAAATCAAATTTCATTTCTATCAATTTTGATGAGTTTACAACTATTGACAATTAGACTTGGTTTAAGTTCATGTTTATGTCGTAGAAAACTAAAATAAGGTCCCATCTTATTGAATTTGCAATGAGTGGTTAATGGAACCATTTTCGACAATTTAACTACCATGATTATATAAAGCCTATTTTGGAATGTGGAGGCTCGACTAAAGAAGATGTTAAAAAATTAGTCTGCTTTGAAGCAAATGGTGTATAGTTTTTTAGGGGGTGAAAAATGGTGTTACTATCTAGCTCATGCAAAGGCATGCCCCTTTTCTCATTGGGGTGCATTGTATGGTGCATAGGACAAATCTCATTGTCCAAACATCGAGTTTTTGGAGCTTGCTATCAAAGATTGTAACTCTTTTGGCGTCCATGTTCAACTATTTTGCTCATAACCCTAAGTGGGCCCTAGAGGTTAAAAGCTAGCTAAAATCTTGGAGACAAAAGGTAACAAAATATTGAAGAACATAAAGACCCATTGGATATCTTTGTGTGCACCCTCTAAAAGGGTTTTACAAGAATACAAAAACTTGGTTTTGAACATGGCTATTGATAGCTCAAATTTCCAAACTACAAAAATTGATCTTATGAATTGTTATGTGATGTAGAGACACTTGTGGGTCTTGCTATTGTTTTACTTCTATTGGAACTTGTTCAAGGTTTATCCTAACTTGCACAAGGGCATCACAAACTTCCTTATGAAAAATTTCAATATGATTATAATGAATCATGATAATATTTATGTTATTTATTTTTAAAAATTCACATTATTGTTGTGTGTTTTTCACTTTATTACTCTATTGTTGATAAAATGCTTGTTGAAAATATCTAAACATAATGAACAATGGTTTTGACTTATTAATTCTATGATTATGATGCTGAAAAAAATAATGGTTTGTCATTTTACCATAATTTTCATGACACAAATGTAAAATTTTTCCATTCAAAGAGATTTTAATTAATATCATTTTATAGAATAATAATTTTTATGTTAATACTATGATAATAAAATATAATTTTAACATTTGTTGAAATAATTAAAAAATAACATTTGATCCAAATTACATTATATACCAATTCCCATCATTTTTACATAATTATTTTTCCCCAAGAAGTTTTTAATGGATAGCAAACCTTCATATGTGATTTCATAAATGCTTTCAAATTTTGTGATTTAGACCTATGGGAAATGTATTGTGATACACATATTCGATTTTCCACTCAACAAATTGGTGCTTTTTGTGAACTTGTTAAGCATATCTATGAACCCTTATGCTTGACATGATGAATAGAACTTGTATCTCAAATTCCATATGCGGCCTTGTTCATAGGAAGTAAGTTGTTTAACATGTTACATGTTACAAATCCCACCAGTAGGAATGTGGGCATGGTGACCAAAGAAATGGACCAATGTTCTTCAATTATAACATGTTTGATCATTGAATTGGAAAAATGTTTTTGAACCCAAGAATTGTTTAATGTAATTGGGGTCATCTACCTTTAATATTGGTTGGTTCTAGAAGTTGAAACCACCTTTCTAAGACACATGGGCATTCTTCAAGCTCATTTTGGGTACCCTAAAAGCTTTTGGATTAATGGCTTGTTTGTTAGGCCATTGCTTAACCCTTCTATTTTGGACCAACAATCATTTTTTGTCAAATTAACGATGGAGAACCAATGTCAACTTGCAGTGTGACTTCTTCTTGATGGCAACCCAATAACCAAAATGTAGGTTAAGATTGGATCCAATAGAATTTTGATGCATCACCTTTCTAAATGATGCTTGGTAGCATGGAAGATGAACACACCTTCTCCAACTTGTTTTTTGTGAAATCAAAACTATGGAACTAGTTAACTACAGACTTGGACCTTATGGCTCATATGTATGTTCAAGAATTTTACACCATGGAGGGTTTTCCTTTTTACATGGTAATCCATGATTGGAATGAACAACTACAGTGATATGAGTTGAAAGTGTAGGGTTTTTACAAGTTTACTTACATATGGTTGCCTACATGATATTATAAGTGAAAATCACCTTGTTGGTTTCATATTAATTATATCTGTATGAGTTGTCGTAGTAAATTGAAATGCCTTGGATGGCCATTTGTTTTGTATGAACTTTAATTCACAAGAATGTAATGGTGGCCACACATTTAATTGAATGTTCTTCATTGTATTTGGTTTTTTGCATGTAATTTAATTGCGTTGGGATGAAGGTAACATCACACTAGTAGAAAAACCCCATGGATTAAGGTTCAAATCCCCCTCAAGTCATTAGGGCAACGTGTATGTTTGTTTATGTATGTTGTTTGTGCATTTTCAATTTTTGTGAAACATACAACTTTGTTATGTGCATTTCATACATCCTCCCTTTGTTAAGTACTTGTTGAAATTTATCTTGTTGATGATAGTTGGAAGTCTAATGGTTTAAGTGCATGCTATAAACAACTTATAAACAAAAAACCAGCTTGTGAAAAAATTGCAAAAATCTTGACATTTAAACCAAGGGTCCATTCACAATTGGGTTCATGGCATTCATGGCTCGTTGTCCAAAAAAGGTAATCAATTTGCATACTAATATTTGTGGTAGATTCTACATTATCCTTCCTTAGAGCTTTTATTGATGGGTGTAAGCAAGTTCAAGTGAACAACTTGATTACCTTGTCAAAACTTAAATAAGTAGATTTAAAATAACAACAAAACCCATTACAAAATTGTGGAACATTGAATGTTTTCATTTCAATGACTAAATATGATATATGTTTACCCTAATGTGCATTGATTTTGATATTTCAAACTGTAAAAGAATTTTTAAGTAGGTTTTTCAAAATACAAGTAGCATTTGATGTCTATTTTCCACTATGGGCTTTTGGTTTCAAATAGGTGTCAAATAGGTTTTTACATAAATGAAATAGACTTTTTTTTGATGATTTACTAAAACATATGTTGATCTTCATTTCCTAACTTATTACATATCAATTTCATTAATTTTTCTAACCAAAAAATAGGTTTGAACACATATTTTTCAATTAATTTGAAATATATTTTTTATCTACTTTTCAAATTCATTTGCTTTTTATTTTCTTAAAATTAGATTCTTATAAACTTAATAGAGCCAACTAATGCTACTTAACACACTTTCACCTAATTTGATGTTGCTTTATGGTAATTATATGAGAGGCGTAGGGTTGAAATGGAGATGTCTACTTTTTTGGTATATTTTATTTTACTTTGACCCTAATGTGGAGTGAGATAAAAATTTAATGATGTAATCCATAAGCAATTTGAATTTTTCTAAGTTTGATGCAACATCTACCAATTATATTGTTTTCAATATTGAATAATTTTTTAATGTATTAATGGCCAACATGTGAGTTTTTCAAATTTTTGATGTTGCTATGGGTTCTTGCCATTTTAAATAAATTGCCATTTACAATATTTGGTGCAATGTTTTTTATGTGTTTAAGGTGTTTTCTATGGCTTCAAAAGAAAAAACCTTCAAATATATGATTGAGTTTATGACTAATATTTTAATTATAAAGGATTAAAATGACTAATAGCCCTAAAGTCATTACAAACAAATCATTGAGGACAATAGTCGTTTAGGACATGATGTGGCACATTTCATTCATTAGTCATAAAAGACATATGTGAAATCATTAATCATAGTTTAATCATTGTGTAATTGTTTTGTATTATTACAAATTATAATAATTGATATTATCATAATTTAAATCATAAGATATATTTTTATTTCCATTATTTTTTTATTTTATCAATTGTTGACACATGTCACCACCCAAGCTAGGTTAAAAACTAGTTTAAATGGTTAAGTAGACCACGTAATCTACCTAGGTAGTCTAATTAAATATGGAATATTTGATCAATATTCCATTATTGACCGCATCAATGTCATTTGTGAAGTTTGATCCTTAGACCCCAAGGATGGAATTGAATTCCTTTACCACCAAGCCACCCCATTTGTTGTGTAAACAATCTAGTGTTTATTTAGACCCTACTTCATTTAAACATTACACACAACTTCAAATTTGATGATTTGTATCTTATTGATAAATGCCCAAATGAAAAAATAAAAACTTATTCATAAATTTCCTTCAGTAATGTACAAAAATTATTGTGTGTATGTGTGTATGTGTGTGTGTGTAAAATTGTGAATTATTTCAAAAGAAAAAAATTGAATTTTGTTATTGAATAATATTTCAATGACCATTTTTTAAAAAACAAATTCAAACACATGATTTGTGGGTAGTACAAAAATGAATAAAATATTTTTTTCATATTTTAAACCTTCATTTGGTTTATGAATTTATATTATACAAACTTTCTTCCAATATATCATAATTTATTAATGACTTTTAATTTAGACATATGAGTCCATAAAATTTATCCACATAAAATATTTTTAAATATAATTTTTAAAATGTTATTCATATTAAATTTTGAATAATTTTCTGAAATTATAAATTATATTTTTACCACATCTTACATTTCTATTTTATTTTAAATTTATGATATAAAAAAAATTAGTATACCATTTTTTAGTAGTAAAATTTATTTCAATATGTAATAATTAATTTATTCATATAAAATATTTTTATATGCATCATATATTAAATATATTAAAAAAAATTAAAGTTTTTATATTACTTATATGTATAATATTAATTAAAATTGGTTCCCTACATGTCGTAATTCCTTATGTGTGAACTTATATTGATAATCATTTTTGAATCATTGTAAAATAATTTTATGATCACATTATGTATGGAATGACACATCATTTTGTCATCAATCATGGATTCCATATGTATGAAAACTTGTAATGAAAAAACGACATCATCCTCCTTATTATCACATCATTGTCTACTGGTCAAATGCATCACTAATATATGATTACAACTTTTTACACATAGGATTTGAAGTAATATCCTATTACTATAATTAATTACTAATCATTTAGGACATTTAGTCATTGATTTCTTAGTTGCAAAGGACAAGATTTCTTCTAATGTTTGGAGTAGACCACTCTATGGGTGAAAGATGTTTCAATTTCAAACTTCTATTGAATGCAAGAGAAAATTGTACAAATGTAGTTTTCAAAAGAGGTTTATGGTATTTGTTGCATAACAATTCCAACGCTTACTTTAAATGGTCCTCTACCATTTTGATAAATTGTGATGTTTGGCTTGAATTTTTTTTATTGGTGGCAAGTGATTTAGGCAATGGAAAGGGGAGATCTTTGTTGTAGGCTACATAAGCAATGTAAGTACATGTTGACATGGGAACATTTATGCTAGTGTTGAATTGGTCACCTAGCTTATGCATTGTAAATCTAGTTTTGAATTCATTTTCAAAATTCAAACTTGATGACATGGTGTGTAATGGCAATTCTATTAATCTACCCAACATTGTAACAAACACACATGGTGTAAAACTTGCCAATTGTGTACACACTTTTTTAGCAACATGTCCACCACCACCATCTCCTAAGGTATATATAGTCATTTCTCTCGTCAAATTGTCTTTTTCGACATAATAAATAAAGGTGGATGCATGAAAATGAAATGAGTAGGGAAGGTGGATTTGCTAAAAATGGATATGGAACAAGGTAGCTACAATTGAGATGTGTGTGTGGTAGGGCACTTTAAATAAGAGGGGGGGGTGCAAAAGACTCATTTCACTTGTATGTTGTGCTTTGGATTTAAGACACGAGTCTCCACCTCTTGGATTTATGTAGGGTTAACAAAGTAACTTCAATGGTTCTATTTGTTTGTTTGTTGTTTTTTTATTATTATTAAAGTTATGAACAATTATGCTTGACAATAGGAAGATGCTTATCAGTAGGAAATATTGGATTAGGGGGAGAAGAATTGAAGAAAAACACAGCCACTTGAATAGACAACACCATGCAAGTTCTCACCACACAACTATGAACATACACTCTTCAAAATAGCCACATCTAGAGAAAAAATTCTCTGTGTAACCAACTAGATCTACCTACCCAAAAAAAAAACTCCACCCTTGCATACCACTACACATATATTGTAACCATCCACCCTACTTGAAGAATATGAAAACAAAAACATTGATGACAATGTTGATGCATATAGAGCATCAAGGATGACATCTTTAAAATAATCATCAAAGCAATCAATTTGACTTATAAAAAAAACAAAACTTGTCAAGTGGATTGATTGATTGCAGAGGGTGATTGCTTATACAAATGTTTCTATTTTGTGTTCACAAATTTCACCATTAGATAGGTGAAATGTTCAATATTTTCATCACTTCTACTTGGACATTTTAGAATTTTTCATTTTATGATTTTCTGGATTATTACTGTGGGCTGAAAGCTCAAAGTCGGTTCTGTCGGCTTGAAACTAAGGCCCAAGCAACAGAACTTTCAGATAGAGGTGGCTAATGCATGGTGTTGTTTCGACATTGAGTTCTTTGGCCAGCTCATGAAAAAGGAATCCTTGCAAAATGAAGACCCAACTTCAACTTCTTGGGTTCAGCCTAAGAATTGTATCATTGAAATATTTCTAAATCTTAGCAAATTGGATGGAAGCCATCTCAAAAGCTTTAGAGAAAAGGGCAAGTTACAGGAAGGAGGAGGATATGTGAAACGTGGTGCGCTTCTTTTTGGCTCTAAGTTAAAGTCAAGGGGTTAATATTGGCTGTTTTTCAACATGATTAATATGACTGAATTGGGCCGCCTTGCCGATTCTGCAGGCAGCCCACTCTACTGCACTCCTCCCATTGCTCCCTCAACTTTTTTCCAAATACTTCCCGGACCTGAAGTCAGGGCCTGGCAGGGTTCAGCTGATATTTACTCCTAGCTCGCCAGTAAGCCTCACCAGGCCTGGCCACTGGGTCTTTAGGAGCCAGAATCAGTCAAACCCTGGCCACATTACATGCTCTTGTGGCCCGCCTTTGTTGGGCTGTTTGCTTGCCTGGACTTCGGTCCTTGCCCCTTGTTTCCTTTTCTCTCCCTTTCTTGGGTGCTTTCTTTCTATTAAGTTTGGCAGGGTTTCATCAAATACATTTCAATATGGAGCTCAAGTTGGAGTAGTAAGAAGTCACCATGAGTAGGCTAAATTGGGCCAGAGATTGTATATATTTAGCTAATGGGTTGATTAATGGGCATGAAATGAGAGTCTGGCATCATGATCACAATCAGGGCAAGAGTACACTGCCTGTTACCTGAAGGAGCAAGCGACATACTGTGAACGGGGTGCTTCATGTGATTCTATGAGTGATTCATGTGTGACTCCTATTTTTCTGCTGCAAAGTACTCAGAGCAATTTCTTAGTGTAATTGGAGGGCATCCTTAATTACTTCCTCAAAAAGGAGGAGGCACCTTACAAGTGGCCTCATGTACAACTCCCGCACTTGCACCAAGTCTCCCATAACTCCTATCACTTCAGGATCTGTTTAGGTCATCATAGTGTTCACCTTGTGCTTTACGATGAGTAAGGCCCAAGGGTGCGAAACATTCCCCAAATGTGGGGCCCAATGTGGATATGGCCTTTTCCTAGGCCCTTGATTTGTTGCAGGAATGCCCCTAGGGCCCACCCTGGGGCCTCACATTACTCGTAATGTACTGTTACTAGCAAAGGAGTAGGCCTCTGTTTGCCTTGCCTACCAAGGCAAGGACATTGTGTTCAGATTCATTATAGAGTATAGTAGCTTAAGGGATTTTGGCCCCTAGGTAATAATAATAGATCTATTTTTATATGAGGATTTTTGAAAGATGATATTTGGGCTTGTGTTGAAACTTGAGATTAGTTATAGAGTTATGATATCTTTAATGATTTTGGTTTCTTTTAGAGGACTTTTTTGAAGATTATATTCTTACATGGTGAAATAGTTAAATTTCTATAATTCTTCTTTTGCCTTAAGATACTTTTTAATGTAAATGGCTAGGCCACAGTGTGATACACCCCTTGTTACCTTAGGTACCTTCTCACACATAATGGACATGTTTCAGTTCTTGTTCCTTCCATTTGCAAAAGGCCCTTCTGGCAATTGTCCCAATCTCTGATTATAAATTTAGGCATATCACTCCGAGGAAGGCTTCTTCCCTTGGCACTCACTGTATAGTTGGGCTAGAGAACTTAGGCCTCATTCTAAGGCCTTTGCTCATCCACCCTCAAACATAGTGAGGACCTTGGGAAGAAGGTACCTTCTTAGGTACCTTCTCACACATAATGGACATGTTCCAGTTCTTGTTCCTTCCATTTGCAAAAGGCCCTTCTGGCAATTGTCCCAATCTCTGATTATAAATTTAGGCATATCACTCCGAGGAAGGCTTCTTCCCTTGGCACTCACTGTATGGTTGGGCTGAAGAACTTAGGCCTCCGTCTAAGGCCCTTGCTTATCCCCCCTCAAACATAGTGAGGGCCTTGGGAAGAAGACTTCCCTAAGACATAAACAGCCCCACCATTTGTTTTAGTTGAAGGAACTGACAACTGAGGTTGTGTGTCTGTGCTTTACTCACAACCTCCACCTTTTTCAGAGGTTCTTTAATAGTGTACGCGTCATTATGTCAACTGCAGTCAACAATGATGGTAGCTTTCGAGTTTCTCTCATTGCTGCACCGTGGCCATTTTGAGATAAGTAAAAAAACTATGTACACTTTTGATACATGTATGATTGCCGCTGCAGTGCAGTGCAGGACAATTTATTTGTGTTTCAATATATAACTCAGAAGAGCTAAACCCTAAACCAGATCCAGCATGTGAAGGAGAGTAATGGGTCTATCTATTAAGGAAGTGCTTTTTGAATTTCAAAACAAACAAAACAAAAGTCAGTAATAATTAATTGATGGGTCAGTGACTTGTAGTTTCAGATAGTCAGTTTGGAGATTTAATTTCTGTTGGGTGCAACGTTTATGAAATTACAAGATGATGAAAATTGTGTTTTCCGTCCAAATGGAAAGAACAGGGGGATTACAGATCCTCTAGGGCACACTTTCAAGTTCTGGTGTTGATGCTGGAGAAAGCAATTTGCACATCATGACAGGAAGATTGAGTGCTCAATGTATTTGGGTTACAAGGTTTTGTCTGCTCTGCAACAGAGAATGCGAAACAAAAGCAGAGAAAAAAAGACCAAAACCACAAGAGTACAATCTATTGCTTTATTGGTTTTCAGGTCAATTCACAACATGCAGTAGAGATGCAAATTGCCTCTATTTTTCCCTCACAAGAAAGAACTTAGTTTATCACCTTGAAATTACAAATGTTTTTGCAATTGAAGTGATGGCTCAAAGAAGGAAAAAGATTGCCATAAAATAAAGCTTCAAGTCCCTAACAACTACTTGTTTCTTCCCCACATGTAAAATCATACAATGCAGTACCGAATTTTCGGGCCACATCCCAGCGTGACCTCAGAATCAGGCACTCCCTTCCTAATGCAAATTATCCAAGAAAGATCTGGAAAATGGTGAGTAAAATAAAGTCTTCTGCAATCTCTCAGATGGAATTTTCTGAGGTTTACAAAGCAACATATTGCTCTTGGGGTCAGTTGTTGCAAGTAAAACTCTGGTGCAGGGACGATTTCCAAACTTTACTATTTGCTTCACTAAAGCCAATGACAAGACACAATTGTCGACACAGGTTTTTGCAAATTGAAACCAACCACAAGACATGATTGTTGACATCGGCTTTTGCAAATTGAAACCAACTAGAATACGCAATTGCTGTAGGTTTTTAGCTGATTGAAGCCAACCACAAGACATAGTTGTCAACATAGGTTTTCGCAGATTGAAAGTAACCGCTTTCATCAATCAAGGAAAGCCAGCCACAAGACATGATCAGGATCACTTGGTGCCATGATCAAAGCATGAGAGGACCAGCATCATTGGTCATCACACCGACCATGGAGGCTGGTCGAGCAGAGAAGCTAGTAGCCTTGGCATAGAAAGTGGCATCATTGGAGTTGACACCTGAGGGAGTGAAGTAAGCACCATTGATGAAAATGTCGCCGGCACTTCGCCAGTTCCATGACTCCCAATCAGCTATACTCTTGGTTCCATCGTCCTCCAGGCGCTTTGTCACCTCCTTGAAGGGAGCTCCACTTGGTGCAATGTAGTAGTTTCCCTCGCTGTTGATGGTCGGATTCTCACTTCCACCAACTGCATAAGTCCCCCATGAGTAGTAGTAATTGTTCACCACATGGAAATACCCAAATCGACATCTGCAAGTCCCATGCACCCCATTGACCAAAAGCTCAACACATCAGAAGCAATTGCAAAACGCCACACATCAGAAGAATCATTGCAAAGCACCACACATCAGAAGCAATTGCAAAGCACCATACATCAGAAGACACAAAGTGGCCAGGTACCCACAAAAAAGAAGAAGCAAGAACAAACAAGAACTCAACAGCAAAAGCAAATACAAGTTCAAAGACACACAGTGGGTGGGTCCTGAACAAGAAGAAGCAAGAACAGACACGAACTCAACAGCAAAAAGTGCAAGTTCAAGAAGACGGAAAAACAAACAAAGATCTCGACAGGAAAAAAAAGATGGCTCAATACCACAACCATCGCACTGCTCACAACAAACAAAAAAGCAAGAAAAAGAAGAAAGAAAGAAAGAAGAGATAAGAATGGAGGTACAAAGCAGCTCCTCCACACTTTACCTTGGCATGCGTTGGACGAGGTTGGCACCGAAATGGTTGAAGGCAACAGTGACCTCCATGTTTTTGTCGAAGGTATCCTGAGGATGAGCGCCAAGGAGCATAACCTTGTCATGGTTAGTGAAGTAGTTGTTGGAGATGGTGATGGCGGTGGAGCCTTCAATGACATCAGTGAGACCGTCAGCGCAGTTAGCGAAGTAGTTGTGATCGATCCAGATATTATTGGATCCGAAGACGTTGATGCCATCTCCGTCTGTGGTTCCTCTGTTCCCGACATGCTCCGGAGTGCTGCGTATCGTGGCAGGTCCCGTAGAAACGCAATCGTGAATGTGGATCCCGTGCACGATGATGTTGGAAACGAACTGGATCGTCAAGCAAGCACGTCCTGCTATGTGTACGTTCGCGCCTCTTCCGTCCAAGGTCTTGAAACTGTTCATGATCAGCTCCTCTTGCAGCTCGATCAGCATGTCTTGCTGGAAGATGATCCACAGCGGCTCGTCTTGTATGGCGCCCCACCGCAGTGTCCCTGGAGTTGGGTTCACGACGTCGTCGTCGCTGTTGTCTGTAACGACGTAGATTTGTCCGTTCTGTCCTCCTACTGCGTTTCTCCCGAATCCGATTGCGCAATCTGCCAGGCTCTGTCTGTGGCTCGCCCAGTCTGGGTCGCACCGCCAGCAGTCGTCGATTGGGTTGCCAGTTCCACAGCCCGCCAACACTCGCCTGGTGTAGTTTGTGCTCACGCCCATCACACTACAATGCAGCAGCAGCAACCCATCATACCCGCATTGCACAGTTTAGTACCGCACAAACTTCTCTCTCTCCTCCTTCTTCAGAGATGCTAGGGAAAAACAAGCTGTACTTCGCACCCACTTCTGGCGAGCTCAATCTCTTGCAAAATGTACAGCAGTTATGATCATGCTAAGAAGCTGAGACCCATTTGATCCAGTTCCTCTCACAGTCTTCTTCTTCCTCTTCTCCAGCTGCTTCATGTCATCTATTTGAGACGAAGAAGAAGAAGAAGGCAAGAGAACTCTCTCGGACTGAGAGCGTTATTCTGTGGTTATCATTTAAGTTCAGGGGACTAAGAGAGAGAGAGAGCTGATCAAAGAGCTTGCGGGCGAGCTAGCTGCAGGGACGTGCCAAGAGAGAATGGGAGCAGATAGAGAGGAAGATGAATTGCGTGATCAATGGGGCGACCTCAAACACGACAACAACGCCAATGTCATGGTACCTGTCGTCGGCAGCAGCAGTAAGCTGAACTGTGTTCTTGGCATTGGCAAGGGCATGTCCTGCTGCTCGTGAGTCCTCCACTTGGGTGGTGCCTGGGAGATTATGCTCCGAGAGTTTCACAACAGAAGGAGCAGTACCCATATGTCTCACTGCTCCGCATTGTGAAGCTGCCACAGCAATGAGAAAGAGGACCACGACTGCTTGCTGCTGCCATGCTGATGATGATATGCACGCCATTTTGGTTGCCCACCCCTCGCCACTCGCCTCTCCTCTCCTCGAGACGCAGCAGCTCACAAAACACTACTGCAATGCTTGAAAACAAGCAAGCATTTCAAACAAAGAGAGAACGACTGCAAAGAGAGTGGAGCTGCGATTCCAAGGAAAACAAAAATACAAAAACTACAACACAAAAACACACACAACAGACGGCAGCCAAAGACTGCAATCGAAGGAAAGAGACTGGAGCTGGGGTCCTAAGGAAAGCTCGAGTCTGGACTGTGGGGGGGGGGGGGAAAAAAA
>Ga0116231_10009894_pt1 | contig 15715 bp, 13 predicted proteins | sample S1TSphgellanicum_2_FD_89695 | JGI IMG/M metagenome (GOLD analysis project Ga0116231, IMG submission 89695) | Host-associated microbial communities from peat moss isolated from Minnesota, USA - S1T2_Fd - Sphagnum magellanicum MG | ecosystem: Host-associated > Plants > Peat moss > Unclassified...
GGTTGTGATTGGTTTAAGAAAATAAAATGAAAAAAAAAAAATAAATTTGATTTTTTTTAAAAAAAAAATAAAAAAACTTAAAAAAAAAAAAAAATAAAAAAATTTTTTTTTTTTTTTTGGGAAAAGAATTTACAAAATAGGAAAAATTCACCACAAAAATGCTCTGATTATGGCTCTGTTGTTTTGTTTGTTTCTATGTGTTTCTAAACCAGCAATGGTGCTATATTGGCATATATATATATATATTAGTAGTGTACCTAATCATATCTGCCAAGGATATCTATTTGTGTAGCTTTAAAAATGTTGAATTATTGATTCAATTATTTTTTCCCTAAGTTTTATGGTAAATAAAATGTAGATTTTAAATGTGTATGTGGTGTTTCTTTCTTGTTTTGGTTCTAGGTATTTCTAGAAAATGAATTCCCCAATTTTTTGTCATTTTGAGAATGACAAAATTTCTTAAAAAAAAAAGAAAAAACATTGCTTGGGAACTATATGAAGGATATGAAGTTAATTATATTCATTGGTCAGCTGGTTATTTTTAATGATTTGGAGAATTCCTTTAGAATTTGGAGCTGTGACCCCCCACACATGTTGAAAATTGATTTATATTCTAACTAGGTGACATTAAAATAATGGACTTTGTGGTTTGAAGTTTGAACTTAAGGTGCCATGACCAACTTGCACAAATTGTTGTGCAGGTTGGATCACCACACGAGGTTATGGTCCACATTGTGCACCATTGATAGCCATGTTGAGGTCAGACAAAGGGTTCATCCAAGAGATGAAATCAATCCGTTCCTGAGGTTCAACAGAGCAACAACATCCCATGAGAGAGCCATTAGCAAAGTCTCCACTTCGAAGAGGGGAAAAAAATGCAATTAAAGTCCTAATTCTTAAGGGGTCAAAGAATACCCTAAATCAATAACTTCATTTCATTGTGGCACATTTCAAGTGGTCGTAAGGTTAGTTCAAACTTTGGAACACCCACTAAGTCAGAGGTAAAATAAAAGCCCGGCTAAAATATGGAGGAAGGAGGCATCCATCCATTCATCCAGTCATTCATCCATTCATCCCAAGGGTGAGGGACCTTATAAACCTTATAAGAGACCTTACAAACCCAAACCCTCCCTTGCTAGTGTGCCTTATCTCCATATTTTCATCACTCCTTGAAACAGATATTTGCCAGAGAAAGAAAAACCCCAAAAGAAAAAGAAGGGCACTCAGAGCAGCCGGAAGGCCCCATTTCTTAGTGTGAAAAAAATGTCTTCACCAACGGACACCCACCCCCGCCCCCCCCACCCAAACGCAACGTCCTTTAGAGTCGGACGGGCTTGGCACCGGGCACACGGCAGTCACGCTGGTGTTTATTCCCCGTCCAATTGTCTCTCGCCTGCTCACCCACCGGTTCTCCCCCCCCCCAAACGGTCCATCCCACCCATGTGTAACTTCCCAGCTCACCACTTTTTACCCCAAACCGATACTTACCCCTGAAAAAAATCATTCCACCCGTCCGATTCCCGATCCAACGCTCCTAACTCACTTTATCAGATCTTTATTCCTCCTCCCCCCTCCCCCCCAGGGTAACTTAAAGTAAGTTAATTACCTAGCTAGCCGGCCGGTAACCCTGCTGGCGGGAAACTTAAACCCGCTTTTGTACTCCCCCCAACCCCGGCCTGGCCGCCCGCCCGCCCGTCCGGCTTCCTCCACGTTTGCCGCCAACGGCTAGGCCAAACCCAGGAACACTCAACTCCCTCACTCACTACTTGAGTTCGTTAGTTACCATCGCTACTTAACGAGGTTAGTGAGTTCAGGTAGTTAGTCTCGTCGTCCCTACCTCCCTCCTTCCCTCCCCAGTCCCCTCCTCCTTGACCTTCAGTCTGTTGCTCGGAATGGCGGGTGCGGAGAATGTGCGACGGACGCGAGCGGCGGCCAAGAGGTCGGCGATGGAGGAAGATGCTAGCAAGTCGGTAGCGCAAGCTAAAAAGCGCGCAGTCAAGAAACGGCCAGCGTTGGCCAATCTCTCCAACCAGCAGATTGTGGTTTCGCGGAATGCACTGGGAGGTGGAGCTGGTGGGAAGGAACAGCAGCAGCAGAATGGGTTGAAGTTGGCGGCGAAGGTGGAGACGGTTGTAGTGGAACCTGGAAATGAGAATGCTGTGGTTGTAGAGCGGGTAGTTGTTGCGGATTTTTCTCACCAGCAGCAGCAGCAAAACAGGCCGCCTCTACAAGAGGCGAGTGCTGCGGCAATCGCTTCTCTGGAGCGGCGTACAGTGCAGAATTTGTATATTTCCAAAGATGAAGAGACGGATCTGGAACTGGAGGACGGTAGGGAAAGAGAGAATGTTTGTATATCATAAGTAAACCTGCATGCACGCATGCAGTTTTCATAGGGGAGATTGTTCTCGCTTGTTTGGGTTTTTGCCCTTTTGCTCGTTGATAGAAAACAAACAGGATTGCACTACATTGCATTGCATTTGTATGGTGATGGATTTGGACGAGCATGTGAGGAGCTCAGTGAAAAGAAGGGAGAAAATGTTCTTTTGCGCCTTGGGAGTTTTTTCCGTTAAAAGTTTCCAGAAGGGAAGGGTTTAGGGTTTTGCAGCAGGAATTCCTTTTGGCATCTTTTGCCTCTTTTTGTGCTGCCTCAATATACCAGTGACCCTTTTTTCTGTGTTGGTTTCCTTTCAGATGATTATAGCTCTTCAGAGGCATCCGGATGGTCATGCAAGCTGAGTTTTCAGGACATTGATCATGGCCAAACAGATCCACAAATGTGCAGTATGTATGCTGCTGAAATCTATGAGCATCTTCGAATGGCAGAGGTTTGTCCTTGAAGCTTTTGATTTGAGTAAGTTGAGAGCTGGGATTCAAGTCAGAGAAATGTATGAGTCACTTTGGTCAGTTTTAGTTGCAGATGGATATTCAGCATGTCGATCTGCTGATGGTGCAGTGGATGGCATGGGCATCCAGCAATGCATTCCAGTAGATGGTGCAATGGATGAAGGCACAGGCATCAGATCTTTGTTGCTTGTTTGCAGCAGATAACCTTATGGTCATTGCATTGCCTCTCAGATCAAAAGAAGGCCTACATCAGATTTCATGGAGTCCCTACAGCATGACATAAATAAGAACATGCGGGGCATTCTCATTGATTGGCTTGTTGAGGTGAGTTTGTTTGGTTTCTGTTGAGTATGATGACATTTTTCAAGTGAAGTGTATCCTTCTCAGAAGTTTATCACTCCCTGAGTTGAATCTATCCTTCATTGCTTGTATTGACTATGCATGTTTTATTGGGTGCAGGTGGCAGAGGAGTATAAGCTAGTGCCTGACACACTTTATTACACTGTATCATATATTGACCGCTTCCTTTCCTCTGCTGCTGTTCCTCGGCAGCGCCTCCAGCTTCTTGGTGTTTCTTGCATGCTCATTGCTGCGTATGTTCCTTCTGAACTGTGTCTTCAGATGCTAGAAATAATGTGTATGTCAGGTTGTCTAGCCACAGGATAGTCCTTATCCTTACACCATTTCTTGCTCTCTTTTCAGCATATGATCCTGTTTCCATTCTTAGATTGTCAATTCATTTGGATGTTTGTCTCCAACATGCATGTTCACACCAAGCTTACTGTATGTTGGCAGTAAGTATGAGGAGATTTGTGCCCCACAAGTTGAGGAGTTTTGCTACATAACTGATAACACCTACTGTCGTGAAGAGGTACCACAATGCTCCTCCCTTGGCATTTCATTATGGCAGTAAATCTTGGGGGTTTGATGCAAATGCTTCACCAATGCAGCTATTCTCTGTACTGTGCCTGCTAGATCACTTGGTACTTGCAACTACTTCGAGGGCTTGAATTAGTCAGAGTACCTCTGGTATAATGCAGGTTCTGGAGATGGAGAGGAGAGTTCTAAATGAACTGAACTTTGAGCTTACTACCCCTACTACAAAGAGTTTTCTAAGGTGAAGAACATGCTCCCTAATAACATGTAACACGCTCAGGATAGATATAGCATCTATACAGTGCTGCTGGGTAAAATAGCTGGCCCAATTTCTTGGTTCATTTGCCTGAAAAAACCACATTTAGATGATAGTTTGATGGCAGACAAGCAATGTAGGGATTGCCCTGCATCTATTTGAGAAACACAGCATTATGGACATGGTGGCAAATGATTGAAATCCTGTCAATGTTAAATTGGAAGATCTCTGGGTTCTGTTTCTGTTGGGAGAGCCTCCCAAGTAATGAACTGACAGCCTATCAAGGTATTCACATCTGTGCATGGAGGAACTCTAAGTGTGTATTTGTTTTCCTTCGTAATGTGAACAGACGCTTTGTACGAGCAGCTCAAGCTGGTTTTAAGGTTAGCACTGAAATATGACCTTACAATCTCGTATGTTATATGATCTAGGATGCAGTTTGGCTAATCCACAGTAAGTCACACCTAATTCTGTCTCTTGTGAACACATTTCCTGACAGGCAGGGATTGTATTGAATGGACAGCTGACATATGGTTGCTTGCTAATGTTTACCTTCTTGTGATCATGCAGATGCCTTCACTTAATCTAGAGTTTCTTGGAAACTTTCTTGCTGAACTCACTCTTATGGAGTACAGTTTTTTGCCGTATCTGCCTTCCTTAGTTGCAGCATCAGCTGTCTTCATGGCCAAGCTCACTCTTGACTCAAGTACACATCCATGGGTGTGTAGAAGCCCTTCCCGCCTGCCAAACTTCTTTTGATTCAAGATAGATTTATGCTTGTCCCTTCTCTGCTCCATGCTGTTTTGGGTAACTTGATGTTGGAATGTTGGTCTATTGTGGTAAATTTTGTTAGTTGTCTCTTATTTCACCGACTCAAGTTTTTGTCATGTTTCTTTTCCTCCTACAGGATCCTACTTTGCAGCATTATACTGGATACAAGGCATCAGAGCTGAGGGATTGTGTAATTGGAATCCATGAACTTCAGTGCAACACGAAGAACTGTACTCTTCCAGCCATTCGAGAAAAGTATCGGCAGCACAAGGTAGACTTTGTAACTTATCAGAAAATTCATCAGTTCTTAACACTAAGATTATCACCCTTGTTGACATACATCTGTTTGTGTGACATCTAGGCCATGACTATTACCATGGAAAAAGACATCTGGCATGCTTGGAGTCTGACATTCTTTTGCCAAATCTCTTTTTGCAGTTCAAATGTGTATCAACATTGGTGCCACCATCCATTATTCCATCTGAGTTCTTCTGTGATATGGAGTGAGATTGTATACCAAGGCCTCTCTTGCTTTAGAGCAATGTGGCGATGAGGTAGTAGTAGTGAAGTAAAGCAGCATTTGGAATCGGTGGTATTCGCATGCTAAAATTTTAGCAAGATGATGCCCCAACCAAAATCAATGACTTTCTAAACTACACAATGACGAGAAAGAGCACGAGAAAAAAAAGACAAGATTGACGAGAACAAAAAAGCCTCCAGGAAGCAGTAGCAGCAGTGCCTCTTGGCCAATGGACTGCCACAACCAAAAGCAGAGACAAAGAACCAGATCTCTGGCAGGCGCTCTCTCATTATTAGTCAATAAATCTCATCCCTAATTAGTCTTCTCAATCACTCAGAGAGAGACATTTGCAAAGTCAAGAAACTGAACTTGTTGTACAGGGGAGAAGAAATTTTTAGTCATGTTGCCACACTGTGAATCACTAAGGCTTTTGTTTCCTTAGAGAACTCATCGTCATACACTCACCACACAATCAAGGCTTTTGTAGCCTGGAAAAAACTAGCTGAACATGCGCCCCCCCTTAACTGTGGCTATGCAGTAGTAACCTGACTTCCCTCTATTTCTTCAAAAGAAGAAAGTGCTCTTTGAACCGAATGTTTTGAGCAAATGTCATCAAATAGTTAAAATTGAAATGAATATCTGTAAATTCATCAACAAAAAATCCACTCAAAAAATACTTGCAATTGGAAAGCTTTTACAATTACAAATTGCAATGGAAGTTTATAATAAAATGAATGTTATTAATATGATATATAGAATATTGTGAAATTTTTTACTATGAAAGCATTGGTGAATACTTCTTAACAAATAACACAGTATTAAGAAGAAATATTTTTGTGGATATTTTGAAAAATAGGAAATAGAAGATTCATGTACTGAGAAAAATAAAAATTAAAAAAAAACATGACTAAAAATGTTTTGCGCGTGGCACATAAAAATACTGAGACAGCGAAACAGAAGAGAAAATACACAAGCCCATTGCACTCCGTTGTGCGCAAACAACTTGGGGTGTGCATCGTTCGAGAATGCAAGAAGAAAGTGCGATTTGAAATCATGGCGGAGGTTGCGGACGTTCCTGTGTGTGCTGCTGCTGCTGCTACTACTACTGCGTGTGAAAACGTTGTTGCGCAAGAGGAGAAAGCGAATTTTCTCGTCACATCGGATTATGCAGGTACTAGTTTATTGCCTAAATCTTTGATGTTATTATTACTTCAGGCACGGTTCTTTCTTTCTTTCTTTCTTTCCTGCGTTAGATAATGAAATCAGATCGGAAGATTCCAAAACTTGGTGAGCGAAATTTCGTGTCCGTGACGATTATGTTGGTAATTAATTGGTTTTTCGTGTATTTGTCTCGGTGGGATTAGATTTCTCGTCATGACGTTTTTCGCAATATCCGTGTTACATACGCTCAGATTCTTTGAAAAGAAATTTGGTTGCTGTTGGGACGCAATTCTCTGAGATATTTTCTTGTCTGCTCTCTATTCCGTGCCTAAGCCCCTTACGGTTGTGTGGAAGAAACTCGCATATTTCTAAGAAAAAGTGTAGACAAAAATCATTTACTCTGAATTTGTCAAGTAGTACTGCTGCGGAACGGTTCGAATAAGTTCAGTCTGGGCCTGCATTGTTGAAATGATCTCCAGATGAGTATTTTGACAGCCGTGGCGCACTTATTACATTGATTTATGTGCAAGCTTTGGATTGCACTTCATCGTTGACGAGTTCCCTGACTCGGCTTGCTCGTCGAGCCTGATCGCTTGCCTCCATCGTTACGTTGAACGTGGACGTGTCTGCCTGGATCTCAATCTGTGAAAACAATTCCTGGATGTTTCACGGCAGTGCATGCCTTAAGCGCGCAGATACGCGTCTATCTGCGATTGGTGATCTAGTGGCGATTTGCTTTCATCTTGTCGCGCAGATAACGGACAGCTGAAGCTCAAGAAAAGAGGGGGGCGGAGGCACAAGAGTCAATGGATGAAGAAGCCGATGGCCATATCCGAGGTCATTCTGGAGCTGCAAGACTGCGATCTGCGTGAAAACGCTTTACGATGCCTGAGCGGACACCTGATTGAGGTCTCACAAGCTGTACTCTCTCCCTTTTTCTAGGACGATTTGTTGCTTCATAGAATTTCAGTTCAGCAATTCTCATCAGTCAATCTTATCAGTCTCTTACTCTTGTCGTAATCCACGTCTTTCGTACATTTGTTCTGAACAGATTCCCTTGATTGCAATCGTTCCTAAATGCATTGATTCTGTGGGCTGCATTCATGTGCTAAACGTTTGTTGAGAATTTGGTTGCAGAGAAGAGAACAAGATATTGCCTACTACCGGAATGCTGCGATTGTCCTGTACTATTCTTGTGGAACTCTTGCAGTCTTGCTTCAGGTACTGTGTGCCATTAACTTGATAGTAAAGCACCGGGTCTGATTTCCCTGTGTTAATATCCGCACGTTATAAAGAATATTGCATCCCCTTACAGGGATGGCGCATTTCACTGGAGTGTAATGCACTCTTTCCCATGAAATGAGGATGAAAATGAAAAGATGTACCCATTTGTTAATGCAGAGGAATGCCCTGTGTGTCAGGCATTCTTTAATTTTCAGCCCTGGTCTTTGGGCTACAGCCCTCAGTGTCAGGGCTTCAAATTAAAGAATGCGCACCACTCAGGGCATTCCTCTATACATAATCGTTTCTTTGGAAATTGAGCATCACAAATTGAGCATCCTACTTAGTCCCTCAGATGTTTTAAATTATCATGCTCTTGCTACAGTGATCATATTATGGTGGCTTGGTGGTTGTTCCAGCATGACATTCCTCTGCACTCACAACTCTGGATGTGAAATTGTGATCTTGGTGTACAAACCAGTTTGTGGGAGTCCATCCATGGGGAAATGAATCAGACTTAATTTCAACAGTTAGGACATCCAGAGTTGATGTGCATCTTGACTAGCAAGATTTGTCCTTTTCAGTGGACTTGAATGAATGATTGCACTCACCCCCTTGCACAGCACATACTAATCCAGTTTATGATTAGTACATCTGCAATTGCTGCATTGTGCATTCAAATGCTTTAGTGATTATACTTCCTGCCCTGTTGCAGGAGATAATCTCAACTTACGCAAGGCTCTATGCTGGTGATCTAAATGTAAGAGGATCTAAGCGCCTTGCCAATGTGTTGACACTTTTTCAGGTAAATTTGGAAGGATTTTGTACTGCTTTTAATTCTAATTCAGAGCAAAACACTAGGAAAAGGATCAGCTTGTATTGCTTTTATGTACAGACAAGTTGAAGTAAAAGTCCTCATTTAGTTCCTAGACATTGGCAGCAGTGCACTAGTCATGGAATAACTGTGTTTGGGCATGCAATAATGCAGGCCATTGCTGCAAATGAGGAGACGCGTATTCCCTATGTCAAAGGTAGCATGTAATCTAATTTTCTCCTTCATGGACAACATGCACGTGGATTCCTCTAAAACATCCTCAAGCATTTTACTGGACATGCAGACCTTGGTAACTTGGTTGCTGAAGGCCTGTTGTGGTGTAAATTAAACTACCATAGCATTTATATCAATCTTGGGCATGTGTTGAAAAATATGCATCAATTGCTGTGATTCAGATGAATCAAAACAAATAACTTTGTATTGAGTTGCATGGGAATCATCCTGTGTCTACACTCAGAAATTCCATATCTGGAGCTTCAGCAGTAGTTCATTTTACTTTTGACCTAAGCAGAAGTCAATCTATAGAGCCTTCTGATATTGCTGCAGCTTTCCTTTAACAAGTGATCATGGTTCCCACTTCCTCTGCAGCATACATGCCGAACCTACTCCTTCCTTTTATCCTTTCGACATATACAGGAGAGGTATATGAGAATATTCGAGCAATATCCTTATCCATCATTGACCTGCTGTGCAAGGTCCAGTTCTCATTTGCAAAACCCATGAACATTGATCTTGCCATCAACTGTGATGAAGTACAAAGTCATTTTCTGCTCTGGGTGCATGTTTCTTGGATGTTCTTGTTCTCTGCTATTTGAACTGACAGCAAGTGACAATTGTGCAGGATAGCAAAGAAGAAATAACACAATGGGCACTTGAAAGTGATATCATTGCAGCTTGTATTCATGCAATTGAAGTGGGAAGCAGACTGTCAAAAGTGGTGGGAACACAGGCTGAGTCAGAATTGGAGCTCATTGTTTCTTAAGCTTGCAGTCATAATTTTACAGGCAAATAGATGAGAGGTTCCAGATATGCTGGTTAATGACCAGACTGAGAAGTAAGAGGAAGATGAAAGAGAGTAAAGAGAGAAATGATGTGAACATAGATGAATTGACATCTCTCAATTGCATATAAACATAAGGGAAAGACAACTCAAGAATGTTTTGATTGGTTAGCTAACAGCATGAGATGTCTTTAGAGATGAACTTTTATGATAAGATTAAGAACAGTGAAAATGGGTTTTGCAGATCTCAATGTCAATCCTTGAATCAATGCTAAGAGACAGCAGAACCCTTGCTGCCGTCTGTGATCCAACTTCGAACCTTGCTATGGATATCTTGATAATGCTTACACATCTGGTGAGGTCCTTTTACTTGAAAACACAAATTGTGGGGAGTGTAGGACATGTTAATTGCTCAAACTCTTGCCACAGCCAAACCTATCAACTGACTTCTTGTGCTTTGCCTGTGTTGTTGTCAAGGTTGCTGTACTTGCTGTGGTACAAGATTTCTCGCCACGCCTCGTGTTTCATGTTGTTCGCAGCTATATTCTACTCTGCCAACACCCCAGGTACGTATGTGCTCATAATCTTCATATCAAAAGGTTATATTTCTGATGAAGATTTGAAGATACTAACCACCCAGCATTCTTGTCTTTGAGCTTAGGAAGTTCATTATCTCCAACACTTGAGAAGCATAAATGCTATACTGTGCCCCAATTACAGAGCATTACAGTTGGTCAAGGATAATCTGCCTCAGCAGCTGCAGGATCACACTTTTCATGAACTCAAGAAGGTACTACTACCCCTTCTGTCTCAAAGAAGATTAGTACATGTGAACTGCAGCTTGATGTATTGATTGCTATTTGTTTGTTTGCAATCTATTTGGGATGCATGTATTGTGGTCATCTGGGGCAACAATGTCAATCACCTGCATGACATAAACTGTTAAGGTCTTGTCTTTTGGAAGAAGATAGTAGGGACAAACAGGCTGCCAGAAGGGGACTTGAATGAGCAGGATAGATGAACTCAAGCAGTAAGTCAGTGATTCTCCAAATTGACAAGCAGAGGGAGTTTCATGTAGGTTTATCCACTCTTTCGCCATCTGCACCACCAGCTCTTACTCAGCACAGGGAAGGCTTGGTCTCACATGCCGGAGGTCTCACCTGATTCTGAGAATCAGAGTCCAGCAACCACTTCAAGCTTCAACTCTGATAAAGACAACTTGCCTTCCAGTGGTGGGCTTCTTGACACAAGTTCTCGTCTGGCCTCCCCTACCTGTTCTCGCAAAGCCTCCCCAAGTACTCCCACTTCTGACTTGTCTAACCCCCTTCAACAGCTTGATCTGAATAAGCAGGAGTGGTCCCCCTCTGTCAGGCAAGGAGGTATGGTCACACATAATCAAGTCCATGCTCTTGGAGAGCAGTTTGCTTGAGCTTTCTCCAGACTAAGGAATAATCCATTTATGTTTTCATGTTCTCTTTTAGCCTGCAGATCCATGGAACAACAGATGGTCGTGGGCAAACCCGAATAGTAAACTCTTGTTTTCTAGGGTTTTTGCAAGGTGAAATATTGTGTTGCAGGTCCAGAGGTTGCAGACCACACACTTCCACATCATGTTGCACTGCAAATTTATGGAAGGAAATCTGGTAAACTCTTCTACCTTCAGAGACTCCGAATTTTGCTGATTTGCAGCCCTCCAAACAGTCAGTTCCATGTAAGTTGTTACTCGCATCACTTGTTGATCACAGTAGTAGAAACCAAAGAAGCTCACAAAAGTTTTGAACTGCTAGAGGATTTTCTGCACCCTCACAACCCATGACTTCATTTCAAACTTATCAAATTAATGTTTCCCTCGTGCATTAGAAATATATAAACACATAAAAAGATTTGAACATGAATTTAAGTTATCACTTGAAAAGTTCATGAAAAATTAACAATTGATTACACTTGCAAAAAAGCTCATGTTATTGTGTTCACACCAAAGCTCCAATTGGAATTTGAAATTCAAACAGTTATTGAGTGGAAGTGCAACAATCATTCATGGAGAAACATCACAACCAAATCGGCATACGATTAAACATACACATTTTTGTGCATTCAGAAATTGCAATAGTTGAGAAGTAAATGTGACATGGTTATTATGTCCAAAGCTCCAAGTATATCTAAATGTAAACATTACCTTCAAATATTTAAAATTGAGTTGGATTGCTATGGTGCAATTGCACATGCTACTAAGAGTAACCTATTATGAACAACAAGATTTGTTTGATCATGAAGGTGTTGATTTTAGAAGATGGACAGACAACCTCCACTGTAGAAGGAAAAAAAAAAAATTATAAATGGGAGGGAGGGTCAAACAAAAAGAGGGTAGAAATTAATGCCAAATGTTAATAAGAGGCATTGAGAATACAGGAAATATGCAACAAATGTGAAGGCAAGTAGGTGAGATGATAGATGCAAAAGTTCACCTTAGATGAAGGCCCAAAGTAGATGTGAAAGGTAAGCTTTCACGTTAGTGAAAAAGGGAATGGGGGTTGGTGACTAACAGCTTTGAGGGATTAAACATGTGAAGCAATGATGAACCTAATGTGTGAACAAAAAGAAAAGAATAAAATGAGATGCAAGCATTGGCAATGCCAACATTGACTTTCACTTCCTATTGGAGTCCACAAACACAATTAGCAATGAACAACAATGAGCAAGGGCAAGTTGCAAATTGTGTTGCAAGAGGACATCACCTTGCAACAATGACCTTGAGGAGGGAAACGGTGAAAAGAAAGGGGGGTGTGAAGGAATGGGAAGATGAAGGTGAAAGCAGACCCAAAAAAAAAACCCCCTTGAAAAGGGACCCACCAATGCAACCTAGGTGACAACAATATCTTCATCTATGTATGCAAAGTCATTACAACTTTTCATTCATTGCTCTAGTACCAATGTGGGTGTTAGTTCATCCAAGGCCACTAGGAGGCCCCCAGCCAAATTGTGACACATGACATTAAAACACCTCACTATGAATTTTGTGGGTGTTAGTGCAAAAATATCCTGCACAATGCTCGAATGGTTGTGCTGCATTGTTGGACCTATGTGGGTTGAAATTTCCTTTAAAACTACTATAAAACACAATCCAACCATGGTGGTGGGAAGTAGGCTGATTGTAAGGACTCATCCTGCACCACCTGTGTAACCAATAGCCTCAAACCTTCAAATTCCAACAAAACATACAAGTTTAAAATTATATGTTTTTTGCTTTGACTTGTAATAGAACATAAAATTCAAAAAAGAAAAAAATTGTTCAGGGAAGGAGAGGGGGGAGGGGGATGTTTCTTGCAAAATACCCTAATAATACCTTGGCCAATTTGACACTAATTATATTATGTTGTTCAGAAATGTTGAAATTTTCAAAAATTATTTCTTCCAAATCAAAAAACTATTGTGAAGGATAAATAATAGTGAATATTTACAAATATTCCATTTATTGAAATGAAAATTTCAAAATTAATTAATTATTCGATGGACATGCATTGAAATGGCCAAGGAACTATGGTATGTGGTTGAACTGTACAATGCATATTAGCATTGATGCCCATAAAGTCCATACCGCACCATAGCATTCCCTCTGGGTGATTGTTACCCAATTCTAACTAATGACCATTATGCAATGAATTATTGACGAGTAAGAGACATTCTACTGCATCAGCAGGAACTTTGTAGACCGTTGGCTAGACCGTAAGATGTCATGATTTACTATGACAAGATACATGATCAAAGTATAGGTTTTCAGGTGCATGAAAGGCCTTTGAAACTTAGGGTCAAGGCCAGAATCTTCCCTGAGTGACAATTTCCTTTCTTTGAGAGTGCATGGTGGTCAAGGAGGTTGCACAGTGTGGATTGTGGATGCAAAGAACAAAAAGGATTAGCTAGAGTTAGCCCTAGTAATTTTGTGGCATGAATTGCTCGATGCATCTAAGGCCCGGTTTACACTAGGAATCGGGCCCCAAAAAACTGGGGACCAACTTTGAGCATTTTTTGACTTGTTGTTTGGCCCTAGCTTGGTTTTTGTTCACAACTATTTAGCAGAAAAGTTGTCTTTCTTTCGGAAGTTGTGGGATAAGATCTACTTTCCTTCTATCCATGATGGAAGAGGCCTTCTGCACACTCAGCCATGATCCACACATCATCACACATTCTTGGTCATTACTGAAAGTCCAATTCAGCTCAGCTATTGCAACTTTCATTTTTGACCTCCCATCCACACACAATGGGGTCCATCCATTGGAAAAAAAAAGGATGAAGGTCAGTGGGCTGTACCAAACCTTTTCTTTAGTCAAATGTCGAACCACAAATTATTCGGGCAGAAAATATAAATTCATAAGTTACTCCATAACATGGAACATGTAATTTTTAACCTATTTTGAACTTATTTAAGGCTGGGTGGGTTTTGGATGTTGAATTCCATTCCCAATTTTTTTTTGTTTTATGGGAAGAAGTGAAGTAGCATCATGCATACCAAAATTTGCCAACCAAAAGGAGTGAACAAAGTAAAGCTTGTGGAATGTTTGGCTAATCACAAGTCCAAGCACAAGTGCCTGCTGATGATGGCATTGAAGAAAATTTGGAAGGAAAGACTAGTTGGGTCTTAGTTGGGTCTGCCCCACATTCAGGACTTTGATTTCCCGGCGATGAAACCTATTGCCTTGTATTCCATAAGCCTAGGGTCATCTTCCACCTTGACAAAACAACTAGTCAATTTTTTTCTTCTGGAACAATTCTTTTTTCAGAAATTTGAAAATTTCATAATTTTTGTGACCTACTATAATCTACTGTAACAAAGTTATTCATACCATAGCCCGTCATATTTGTGTCAGTTTTCCACAACTGAGTGTCATGTTTTCAAGGTTTCAAGTTTTCTAATGTTCAAAGGGTTTAGGAAACTAAGCCCTAGCAAGAACTGAAAGCATATCATCAGTGAGTGATCTTCTTCGGAGGAAACCCTAGAGGGGAAGGGAGTAAAAACAGCCCCAAATTACAAATCTGAAAAGTTCGGAAGATATTGCAGTGGGAGAAAACACCAACTGATGGTGCTTTCTCAAAGCCAAAAATTGTCCTTGTGACACCACTTGGAATGAAAGTTATTCTCCAGCTGAAGCTGGCTTACTAACATCTCTCATACGTATTTCTATGTTTGAGCATTGCATGCCCAGAAGCCATGCCCACCTCAACTGTGGAAGTCCAGGCTTGTCTGACAATCTTGGTACTAAAATAATCGCCTTCAATTTGAAGGTGGCATTGTTCAGCCCAAATGTTAAAAAAGTTAAAAAATCCATGAAGAATGTCTAATGGTTGCTTCTCATACAAGTTCATTGGACACTAGAGATAGAAGAAGGACACTCTTTCATTTGATCCAATTATGTCACCCAATAGAGAATGAGTCTATGGGCTAGCGAGTTTGTCAGGGTTAGCCCATTTGCTCATGAAATGAAAATGGCCACAACTTGCCAGATTCTGTCCTGCCCAACAGAAAACCAGATTTCTACAACAGGTTTCAGCAGTTGACCAAAATATAAAAGGATTGTTAAATTCTTTTCTACTTTCATATCTGGTCTATAGCCAAATTTCATGAAATCTTTGTGCGATGATCACCAGTTTGGTTACATCACAAAATTAGAAAAAAAAGAAAAAAAAACAGTTCTTATTACCTTGGTAGGAAGTAATTATATATTTCTTCCTTTATTATTTAAGGTACTTTTTTGACTGGGGAACTTCTGTATATGTCATTGAGGTAGGTTCAAGCTCAGATATTAAAGTTATCTGTAAAGTCAGGCGATTAGGGGGCGAGAACGGCCAGTTTCGGCACTATAAGGCATCAAATGCGTAATTGGGAACGAAATTTTACAAAACAAAATAACTGGGACCCAAACTAGTTTTTCCACCAATTTTGGTGGTAAACTGAGTTTCATCCCCTCTTTCGTTTTTCTTGAGCGCCTCCAGTGCTGCTACATATATTTTCACTGCTCCTACCTGCACAACAACTACTATAATTACTGTTGAACCTTGTGCATCAAGTGCTGCATCATTTCATAATGAGATTTCCTTACTTTGCGGATACCACTGAAAGAGGGGATAAGGGGTGAAAGCAGAGAGGGGGCGAAAGAGAGGGTGACTTTAGAGAAAACTTTATTAGGTCAAAAGAAATAGAACGGCTCTTCATGTGATGTGGGGGGGGGGGGGGGGGGA
>Ga0116231_10009896_pt1 | contig 15714 bp, 13 predicted proteins | sample S1TSphgellanicum_2_FD_89695 | JGI IMG/M metagenome (GOLD analysis project Ga0116231, IMG submission 89695) | Host-associated microbial communities from peat moss isolated from Minnesota, USA - S1T2_Fd - Sphagnum magellanicum MG | ecosystem: Host-associated > Plants > Peat moss > Unclassified...
ATTCCGATCAGAAAGGCGAACTCGGCGCCTAAGCCTCGCGGGTCGACGTAGCAGACACTGATGCCGACTGCGCCGATGACCATGTAAACCAGCGGCAGGCTCTCGTATACGGGGCGGGACAAACGCATGGATCAACACCTTTAGTGTCGTCAGACACGACGAACGCTCATATTACGAGTGTTCGAGGCTGAGCATACTCGCGATTTTACTTAATTTTCAATGTCTTGCGAACTCATCGCCCGGCATCCAGTTAACCGTTTGCGAAGCCGCCAGCGCCTGCCAACCCAGCGCAAAGCCAAACCTCGCCATGGCCGCATCACTCGAGAAATCCATCGACTCGGCGTATTGGTCGGTGGGTCGATGATAACGGTGTGCGGTGTAATCCTGTGCTTGTTCGATGCCCCATGCCGCGGAGTGGTCCGCGAATTTGGGTCCTGTATTGATCGAAAACGCCGGCACGCCTGCTCGCGCCAGGCTGAAGTGATCCGACCGGTAATAATGGCCGGCGCCGGGCTCCGCGTCACCTTGGATCTCGAAGCCGAACGCTGCCGCGGTTTTCTCCACCGTGGGGTAGAAAGTGGTGCGCTCCGCACCGGTGACCGACACGGACTGCGGCTTACCAATGGGAGGCACGGCATCGAAATTCAAGTCGAGCGCAATGTGTGCGGCCGCAATCGGCAGATGTTTGGCCAGGTACTCCGAGCCCAGCAATCCTTTTTCTTCGGCAGTGACGGCCGCGAACAACACCGGCTGCGGCGGCTTGATCGCGGCCGTTGCAAAGGCATGTGCAATTTCCAGCAAGATGCCGCAACCCGTGGCATTGTCGACCGCACCATTGTAAATCTTGTGGCCGCTCAAACCCGGGTCCACTCCGAGGTGATCCCAGTGGGCTGAGTACATGACGGCCTGGGTTGCGTCAGCGGCGCTGCCCGGTAGTTCACCGAGCACGTTGTAGCTCGTGAAGCGGCGAACCTCGCTGACCACATGCGCAGCGAAGCGCACCGGTAATTCCCGCGCTTCGAACTTGCGCGTCCCGGCGAGAGCGATCATGTCATCCAAATTCAGGTTGGCCCCCGCCAGCAGCTTGCGCGCCACATCGAACTGGATCCACGATGCCGCCTCGAGCTTAGGGTTTGGATTGTCGGCCAGATACACTTGTTCGTTGCTCCAGGAGTTGCGCACCACGTCCCACCCATAGCTCGCCAGATCGGTGCGGTGAATGATCAACGCGGCAACCGCACCCATGCGCGCGGCCTCTTCGAACTTGTAGGTCCAACGGCCGTAATAGGTCAGCGCACCGCCGTTGAAAAATTTGGGGTCGTTCGACGGCGGCTCGTTGACGATCATCAGCACGACCTTGCCTTTCACGTCGACGCCCTTGAAATCATTCCAATGATATTCCGGGGCGTCGATGCCGTAGCCGACGAAGACGACCGGCGCGTCGATGTCGACGTCTTGCGTCTGAGTTTGATTATTGGTGACGAAATCCTCGGCGAGTTTAAGGTCGAGCTCCCCTCGCGCAAATTGCAGCGCCGCGCTGGTTGCAGGCAGAGTCTTCACGCCCACGAAGCCTACTTTCTGTAAATAACCACCGTCGTCGCCCGCAGGCTTCAACCCCAGCAGAGCAAACTGGGTCGCGATGTAATTGCCTGCCAGTTCACCGCCACGGGTCCCCGGCCCGCGGCCTTCCAGCAGGTCATCCGCCAGGAACTTGACGTGAGCGCGGATGCGTCCGGCGTCTATGCCGTTCATTGCGATGGCAGCTTGCGGAGGCAGGCCGATCGAACTCGACTCATCGGCCGCGAGCCCGAACACCACCCAAAACATCCCCATCATGAACATCATGCTTTTCTTCACGGCTGCCCTCTTCGACCCAGCCATGGAGCCTATCGTCGCAATGAGGTGCGGAGCAAGACGCCATGCCGTAGGCGTCCTGCCCGCACCACGGCTTCGAGGGTGCGTCTCCTGTCGCTTTCATCCTTGAAATCGCCGCCCGCGCATGATGCAACCACCCCGCAGTCGCGCCCACCAACAATCCCTGCGCATTCGCGCAGATTCGCGCCTTCCAGGTCTACCTGATATTCAGTGGCCCCTACCAGGCACAGGGTGAGAGACCCCCTGGCGGGAACTGCTCCAACGTTCCCGCCGGGGGCCTCTCAGCCGGTGCCCCCCACCGTCAGTCCATCGACGCGCAACGTCGGCTGCCCGACTCCGACCGGTACCGATTGTCCTTCCTTGCCGCAAGTACCGACGCCGCCGTCCAAGCGCATGTCGTTTCCCACCATGCGCACCCGGGTCAACACATCCGGCCCATTGCCGATCAGCGTTGCACCCTTGACCGGTGCGCCGATCTTGCCGTTTTCGATGAGGTAAGCTTCGCTCGCGGAGAAAACGAACTTTCCGGAGGTGATGTCGACCTGACCGCCGCCGAAATTGACGGCATAAAGGCCTTTTTCTACCGAGGCAATGATGTCCTCGGGGGCATGCGACCCGGCGCGCATGTACGTGTTGGTCATGCGTGGCAACGTCATGTGGGCGAACGACTCCCTGCGGCCGTTTCCGGTGGCCGGCATGCCCATGAGGCGCGCATTCAACTTGTCCTGGAGGTATCCGCGCAGCACACCGTTCTCGATCAATGTGGTGCACTGCGTCGGTGTTCCCTCATCGTCGACATTCAACGAGCCGCGGCGCCGTTCGAGCGTCCCGTCATCAACCACAGTGATGTCGTCCGCGGCCACTTTCTGTCCGATGCGATTCGAGAACGCCGAGGTGCCCTTGCGGTTGAAATCGCCCTCCAAGCCGTGCCCGATCGCCTCATGCAACAAGATCCCGGGCCAGCCGGCACCGAGCACGACCGTCATCGGGCCGGCGGGCGCCGCCACGGCTTCCAAGTTCACCAACGCTTGGCGCACCGCCTCGCGGCCGTATTCGAAGGGCAGTTCGTCGCGCAGCAGCTCGTCGAGGCCGAAGCGGCCGCCGCCGCCGCTGTATCCCTGTTCGCGCCGTCCGTTTTGCTCCACGATGACCGACACATTGATGCGTACCAGCGGCCGCACGTCGGCGGCCAGCGTACCGTCGCTGGCGGCGATCAGAATGACCTCGTGGACGGCGGTCAATGAAGCCATGACCTGCTTGACGCGCGGATCGAGGCGACGCGTGTCCGCATCGATGCGCATGAGCCACGCGACTTTGTCCTCATCCTTGACCGCCTCGAGCGGATCGACCGGCAGGTAGAGCCGGTGGGTCTGCGGTCGCTGCCAGGCCTGCACCGCGTGATTCGCGCCGCTGCGCGCGATCGCCCGGGCCGCGCTGGAGGCCTCGACCAATGCCGGCATCAGCACCTCGTCGGTGTATGCGAACCCGACCTTCTCGCCGCTGATGGCCCGCACACCGACGCCCTGCTCGATATTGTGCGAACCTTCCTTGACGATGCCGTCCTCGAGCGCCCACGACTCTTCGCGCGACAGTTGAAAATACAGATCGGCATGATCGACGCCGCGGGTCATGATCGAGCCGAGCACGGTACTCAATCGGCGTTCGTCCAGTCCCGAGGGCGACAAGATCAATTTTTCGGCCAGTTCGAACGTCGGGACCGTCACATCCGCGCTGCGCGCGTTCATGAGGCGACCGCCACGGCGAGCCGCCGGTTTTCCAGGGCCGGGAAACGCAACCGCGATTCCTGCTGCTGCTCGAGATCGATGTCTGCTGTTATCACTCCAGTTCCTTTGGGCAAGCGCGACAGCACCTGACCCCAATAGTCGATGATGATCGAATCGCCGAAGGTCTCGCGACCGCTGCTGTGCACGCCCCACTGCGCCGGCGCCACGACATAGCAAAGATTCTCGATCGCCCGCGCCCGCAACAGCGTTTCCCAATGCGCCCGCCCCGTCGGAACGGTAAAGGCGGCGGGCATGGCCAGCCATTGTGCCCCCCGGCTCACCAGATCCCGGTACATCTCGGGGAATCGCATGTCGTAGCAGACGGACATCCCGAGGCGCCCGACGGGTGTGTCGGCCACCACGGTGGTGCTGCCGGGCGTCACATGTTTACTCTCGAGATATTGCTCGTTGCGGCCCGGGATGGTGACGTCGAAGAGATGGATCTTGTCGTAGCGCGCGACGCGCTTGCCCTTCGCATCGATGAGCAACGAGGTGTTCGCCACACGGCTGTCGGTATCGCCTCGCAGCACGATCGTACCGCTCAAGATCCACATGTTGAGCGCAAGCGCGGTACTGCTCAGGAAGCTTTGGACCGGGCCATCGCCGTCACGCTCAGCCACCCGCAATTTGTCGGCATCCTTGAGGCCGATGAAGCAAAAATTCTCCGGCAGGCAGGCGATATCGGCGCCCGACTCCTTGGCCTCGCGCAGCAAGGCGGCCGCCGCGGCGAGATTATCGGCGACCACATGGCCCGACGTCATTTGTATCGCAGCGACTTTTCCCATCTATTTCGGTGCCTCGGCAGTCGCGGCCGCTTGCGCGGCGCTCGCTTCTGCGCTCTTGATCCTCTCCACATTGGGACTATCCCAAGGGCCGGTGATACGATAATACCCTCGCGCAAGACCCTTCAGCGGCTGTTTGAACACCTGGGTGAAAACCAATACCGCGCCCGCGACGACCGGGCCCCCGACCAGGGCTGCCAGCGGCAGGGAATTGGAAACGCTGCCCGTTACCACAGCAGTTTGGTCGTAGTCCCTGTTTTTCAAGCCGACGCGGCCAATCAGTCCGATTTCAGCCGCCGGCCCCTTGAGCAGCAAGTTATCGGTGTAGGCATTGCCCTGGCGTATGTTGAAGTCCCCCCGGATCGTGTCGAAAGCCAACCCCTTGTCGGTCAAATCGCTGAAATCCAAAGACAATCGCCGCGGCAGTGCCGCAATGCTGGCGAGGCCGAGGACTCGACCCGCTCCCGGTTTCAGCCCGATCACTTGTCCCTTGTCGAGCGACAACTGCACGTGGCCGGAACCTTCAGCCAGTGCCGCCGCGGTCGGTGCCCCGGCCCAGGTCAGATCAAAGTCCATTTTGCCGGACTTGGCTTCCATTACGGCGGCGTACCCTAACTCTGAGAGCGTGCTGTGGACATCGGTACTGGTAATCGCACCCGTGATGCGCGCTGTGCCGCCATCCATGCCACGCCATTCACCCGTGGCGTTCACGGCAAAACTGGGGCCGCTGACGATGAGGCTCTTGAGGCGAATTCCGTCGCCAAGCTTAGTCAAGGTGGCGCGTGCATCGCCGAAGCGCCGCTCTCCCCAAATCAGCTGGGTCGCGTGAAACTCGAGCGCCGGCACGGCGCGCGGATCGGAAAGACCGCCGGCGGCGGCAACTGCATCGCCGCTGCTCGCGTTGTCGGCTTCGTCCCGATCAGGCACCGAGAATTGCAGCCGATCGAATTGCAGGCTCCAGGGAGCCCCGGCATTCGACGCCTGCGGAATTGAAATGCTGCCGGACACGCTCGAGCCGCTCACGTCGATGCGCAGTGCCGTGTCGCCGGCGGCGAGTTCCAAGCCGATATCGTGGAATGCCAGACCGAGATAATCGAGCTCGCCGACGTGCATGCTGGCGTTGCGCAAGTAATACGACAGCGGCCTGCCGCCCTGATTGGTGCCGGCGAGGCGCAGCCATCCCGCCAAATCGACCCGCTCCACCGAACCGCCCACGTTGAGGATCTGGGAATCAGCAGCCCGCGGTTGTTCGCCCCCGAAACTGATCGAGGCATGCGACAGCCGCGTACCGTTGGCGTCGGTTTCCAACGCGTATGAGCCGCCTGCCAAGGAGCCCAGCGCGAAGCGCCCCTGCGGTCCCCCGTTGCCGGGCCACTGTATCTCGAGCCACGACGGCCAAGGCGTATTGGCCGGCTTCTCGAGCGGCGCGGGCAAGCTCATGTCGAGTCCGGCAAGCGTACTCGACAGGCGCAAAGAGCGCTCGCGTGCAGGATCAGGCGCCATTTTCAGCACCGCCCTCCAGTCGGTCTCACCCTTAATCCTGATGGCGGGCAGATCGAGGGCATCGCGCACGGCGTCGGCGGACAGCACGCCCCGAAATTCCAGCTGGGTGCGAGTCGCCGGTCGGGTTCGTGGCACTCGGGCCTGCACCCGAAACGAACCGCCGAGCAGACGGCCCTGGAGGTCGGCATGCACCACCAGAGCATTGTCGAGGTCAAACTCGCCGCGGAGGTCGGTGGCGACGGTCGAGGATCCCACTTCGTTGACTCTCGCCTCGTCGAGCTGCCCATGCACCAGCACGCGGCGCTTCTCAAAATCCCTGAAGGGCAGGAACAAGTCCACATTGGCGTCGAGCGTTCCGGCCGCTTCGACGTCCGAGAATGCGTGCCCCGCCATGGTATCGAGCGGCGTCGCGCGCAAATAGGCAATGACCGCGGCCGCCGTGGTGTGGGCGGCGGCCTTGACGCGCAGCTCGCCGTTTTTGAAATCGGCGAAGCTCGCCTCGGCCGATCCCTTGATGTCGCCGACGCGGCCGCTCGTCACATGCACGGTCACGCCCTCGTTGCGAAACTCCGCGAGCGCCGTCACGTTCTCGGCTGCGGGCCACCCGTTGCTGTAGTCCAAAGTCCCGCCATCGACGGCGGCGCGCGCCAGGAACAGTCCGCTGCCGTCGCGAAACGGAAAGTGCCGCACGGGCCCGTGCAATACCACATCGGCGCGCGACAAGTGACCCGCGACGAAGGCCCGGTCGAGCCACGCGAGCGCAGTCGCAGGCAGCAACGCTCGCGGAAAGTAGCGGTGGACGTTCGCCACGTTGCCGTTTTCGATGGCACTGGTCAGAGTCAGAACGGGCGAGGCCTCGTCGTTCGACTGGCGCCAAGAGACCAGACCGTGGGCTTCGGCATCGGAGGTTTTCAAACGCCACCCGGGCGAAGCAACCAACAACTCGTTGCCGTCGCGCCGCCAATAGAGCTTCGCGTTGCACGCTTCCAGACTTAGCGGTTGTGGAATCTGCGTAGGCCACGCGAATACGGCGCCCGCGCCGTCAATGAACAGGTGACCGCCGCTTTCATCACCGGCCAGGGACCCGGACAGGCCGCGCAGCCCGGGCGCACGCCCCACAGGGGCGAAGCCGGCGTTGCGGAACCGCGCCTGCACCTGCATGCGCCACGGAGCGGCCACGGTGTTGCGCTCCAATATGAAAGACGTATCGATCCATTCGCCGGTCGGGGCAATGTCTCGAAGCTTCTGGCGCAGCTCCGGCTGCGGCAGAAATCCCGCCAGCGGCAACAGCGTGTCGATGCGCACGTAGCTGGCGCGGGCCCTGACGTCGAGCAAACCTGCCGCGCTGCGGTTCCAGCTGACGTCGAACGCCGACTCGGGATCGCGGCGCAGCGCGCGCACACGCCTGCCGGATATGCTCCAACGATCACCCTCATGCGCAAGCGCCAGCACGCCGCTCATCTGATCGAATTTGGCCACGGGCCCGTCGGCCAGCCGGGTGGACACCACGCTGGCCGTGAAATCCAACCCCGCGCGCGCAAGGGACATTCCCCGGCCTTCGGCGGAAATGACGAACGTGGCGGTGCCTGACTCCAAGCCGCTGAGATACTCGGGCAACAGACGACGCCAGCCGGGAAAGGAGACGCCGCGCAGCGTCACCAGGCCCGTCCACGCCAGTGTGGACAGCTCGCCGTTTCCTGAGACACGCGCACGCCCGTTCATAGAGCCGCCGAGCTGTGGCGGCAACGCTCCCGCGAATACCACAGCGATGCCGCCCGCCTCATGCTGCACGTCGATGCTGACGTCTTGCAGGACAAGCGACGGCAGATCCGGGTTCCAATCGCGCAAGCTCAACCTCGCGTGACGAACCGCCAATGTTCCGGACGGCAGATCATCCGCGCGCAGCGTGGTCTCGACCGGGCCGCCAACGGCATCACCGCTGCCGGCCGCACCGCTGCCGGCCGCACCGATCGCGAAGCGGTCCGGCCCCAAGCGCCTCACGACAATATCGGGGAAATCGAGCTGCACACGGCCTGCCAGGAGACGGCCGCTGCGCAGCAGCTGCCAGATGTCGATCGCGACGCGACCGCCTCTCGCCCGTGCCAGCACCCGTTGATCATCCTTCGACCGCAATTCCAATGCATCGAAATAAAGTTCCGGCCCATACCAGCGAAGCTCAGGCGAGACGTGCGCGAAACCGACGTGGTAGCCGGTCTGCGCGAACACCCAGTCCTTGATCTCGGCTTGGTAATGCGGTGCCCGGTCGAGGGTCAATTTTACGGCGAGCAATGACAGCAGCACCGCGACAGCGGATCCCGCCACGGCGTACAGCAGGACCTTGCCGGCTTTCCGCAGCCTGTCTGCCATCATCTACATCAGCACGACGTCGTATTGATCGACCGTGTACAGAGCCTCGGTCTGCAGCCGGATCGGCTTACCGGTCACGAGTTCGAGTTCGCCCAGCGCGGACGACTCCTCGTCGAGCAAGCGCTCGATGACGTCCTGGTGCGCGAGCACCATCAGTTGCTGACATTCGAATTGACGCGACTGGCGGACGATTTCACGGAACACCTCGTAGCAGACCGTTTCGGCGGTTTTTACGAACCCTTTGCCTTCGCAGGTAGGACAAGCCTGGCACAGCAGATGTTCCAAACTTTCGCGCGTGCGTTTGCGCGTCATTTCCACCAGCCCCAAGGGCGACACCGACGAGATGTTGGTCTTCACGTGATCTTCCGCGAGCGCTTTCTCGAGAGCCTGTATGACCTGGCGGCGGTGTTCAGGCTCTTCCATGTCGATGAAATCGATGATGATGATGCCGCCCAAATTGCGCAGGCGCAGCTGCCGCGCAATGGTCACCGCAGCCTCGAGGTTGGTGCGGAAAATCGTTTCCTCGAGGTTGCGGTGCCCGACGAATGCGCCCGTGTTCACGTCGATCGTGGTCATCGACTCGGTTTGATCGATCACCAGATGGCCGCCGGATTTCAACGGGACCTTGCGCTCCAGCGCCTTTTGGATTTCGTCCTCAACAGAATGCAGCTCGAATATCGGCCGGTACTCAGCGTACAGCTCGATGCGCGCCAGCGCCTCGGGCATGAATGCGCCCGCAAATTCGCGCATTTCTGCATACGCACTCGGTTGGTCGATGACGACTTTGTCGACATCGGGCCGCAGCAAGTCGCGCAGCACCCGCAGATGCAGCGGCAGGTCGGCATGCACCAGGTTTCCCGGCGCCGCGCGCAGGCCCTTTTGACGCACGAATTCCCACAACTTGCGCAGGTACAGCATGTCCGCCCGCAGCGCCTCCGCAGGACAATCCTCGGCGGCCGTGCGCACGATGTAGCCGGCATTCTCGTTGAGTAAGAGTCCGGCTTGCACCTCTGCTCGCAGCCGCTCGCGTTCGTTCTGGTCCTCGATGCGCGCCGATACGCCGACCCCTTGACCTTGCGGCATGTACACCAGATAGCGCGAGGGTAGCGTGATATAGGTCGTCAGCCGCGCACCCTTGGTGCCGAGGGGATCCTTGACCACTTGCACCAGGATCTCGTTGCCCTCCGCGACCAAGGACCGGATGTTCTCGGTACGCGGCGTCTCGATTCCGGTTTCCGCGTGCCGCGGGTCGAGGATGTCCGATGCGTGCAGGAAGGCTGTGCGGTCCATGCCGATATCGATGAATGCCGCCTGCATGCCCGGCAAGACCCGGGAAACCCGTCCCTTGTAGATGTTGCTGATCACTCCCCGGCGGCTGGCGCGTTCCAGGAACACTTCCTGCAGCACGCCATTCTCCACCACGGCTGCACGTGCTTCATGCGTACTGGCATTGATCAAGATCTCGGTGCTCATGGGTAATCAGGCGCCTGCTCAAGCACAGGAGCCGGCGCAGCGCTATTCCACCGTGGCACGCCCACCGCATCCAGCAACTCAGTCGTTTCGTAGAGCGGCAAACCCATGACGCCGGAATAGCTGCCGTGCAAGTCCGCGACGAACACCGCGCCATACCCCTGTATGCCATAGCCGCCGGCTTTGTCGCACGGTTCTCCGGTTTCCCAATAGCGTTGCGCTTCGACAGCGCCGATGGCGCGCAAGCTCACGACGCTGCGGCTCAACCGCGACTCCACTCCGCCGCCCGACCTCAGTGCCACTGCGGTCAGCACTTGGTGGCTGCGGCCGGACAGCCGCTCGAGCATCGCTGCTGCGTCGGAGCGGTCTTTGGGTTTGCCGAGAATCGCGCCGTCCAAGATCACAGCGGTGTCCGCCGCGAGGACTGGCGCGCCGGTGGTTGCATCGCGGCAATCCCAACCCGCGTCGGCCTTGGCGCGCGCCACTCGCGTGACGTAGCGTGAAGGCTCCTCGCGGCCTAGGGACGTCTCGTCGACGTGCACCTCGAGCAGCCGTACGCTCACGCCGATCTGACGCAGCAACTCACGGCGGCGCGGCGAGAGGGAAGCGAGAAACACGAAATTCGCAGGCATGCCGCCAGGATACCGAAGCGCGGCGCGTCAAGCGCGGTGATAGGGATGCCCGGCTTGCAGGCTCATGGCCCGATAAATCTGTTCGGCGACCACGACTCGCACCAAACCATGGGGCAATGTCAGCGGCGACAGGGACCAGCTTTGGTCCGCACGTTCGCGGCAAGAGGGTGCCAATCCATCGGGACCACCGATGAGCAAGGCTAAGGGTCGCGCGGCGCGCAGCCGCTCGGCCAGCCAGGCACTCAATTGTTCGGTATTCATCATCTTCGCCCCGATCTCGAGCGCGACGACGTAATCATCCCGGCCGATCAGTGCGAGCATGTCCGCGCCCTCCCGCTGTACGGCCCGCTGCGGGTCTTCGCCCGCGCGGCGGGCGGCCACCGCGATTTCCTGCAGCTCGAGCACCAGCGGCGTGCGCAGGCGCCTTCGATACTCCTCGAAGCCCATGTTGATCCATTCGGGCAACCGGGTACCGGCGGCAATCAACCGGCATTTCAAGTTTGCGTCAGCCGCGCGCCACGCGCTTCTCTAGCGACAGGTCCCAGAGCTTCTCCAGGCCGTAGAACTCGCGTACCCGCGGCAGCATGACATGTACGATCAACTCGGAGAGGTCGATGAGCACCCAGTCCCCGTCCTGGTCGCCCTCGACACCGTGCGGGCGGAAGCCCGCCTCTTTGGCTTTCTCGATCACACGCTGCGCCACCGAGCGCACGTGCCGGTCGGAAGTGCCGCTGGCGATCACCATGCAGTCGGCGATGTCCGTCAGGCCGCGCACGTCCAGCACCTTCACATCCAGCGCTTTCATATCCGCCAGAGCATCTGCGACGACCGTCTTCAACGCAAGCTTGACGAGTTTGGGAGCTTTGCTGGGTTTGGGAGCTTTGGTGGGTTTGGGAGCTTTGGTGAGCTTGCTGGTTTTCGCGGCGCGAGTTCCCTTGACCGCGCGAATAGGCTCGAGGGCGGAGGGTGTTTTCTTGGCTTTGATTGGCACTAGGAGCCGGTCCTCTTGGAGTAGCAATTGGTGTCCAGGATGAGTTTACGCACGGGATCAGGCATGAGGAAGCGTGGATCGCGGCCGAGCGCGATCAGCTGGCGAACCTCCGTGGATGAGATTTCCAGCTGCGTCACGGCATGAATATAAATGCAACCCGCCCGTTGTTCGTGCAAATCGCCGATGCGCTTGGTTCCCCTGTCCACCAGCAGTTCGCCGAGTGGACCCATGGAGGGCGCACGCCAACCGGGCCGATGCGCGACGACCACATGTGACAGCTGCAACAGCTCCTGCCACTGATGCCATTTCGGCAGGCTCAAGAATGCATCCATGCCGACGATGAGACAGAGGCTGCGGTCCGGGTATTCATGGCGTAGTTCGGCCAACGTCTCGACCGAATAAGAGGGGCCCGGCTTGCGCACCTCGCGGTCGTCGACGACGAACCCGGCCTGACCGGCGGTCGCCAGCTGCACCATGTGCAGCCGCGCCTGCGCATCGGCGACCGGTTGCTCGCGATGAGGAGGATTGCCGGCTGGGATGAAGCGGATCTCCTTGAGCCGCAGCGCCTGCTGCAACTCGAAGGCCGTACGCAGATGCGCGTAGTGGATGGGATCGAAGGTCCCGCCGAAGACGCCCATGGGGTTCATGCGCCTACCCTGCCTGATTCCGGCGTCGCTTGCAAAGCGCCGGCGAAGGCGCAGGTAAGCCCCGTGATCGCGCTCCAAGCATCCCCCGCCGCCAGGCCCTTGACGACCCTGTCGACGTGGCTGGACTGCACCATCAATCGCGACAGCGGCAGCTTCCGGATCCGTGCCAGGGCCTGCGGTGCAGGCGAGGCGGCCAGGTTCCAGCCGCTGCCGCGCCCAGTCGAACGCAATCGCTCGCGTTCCCGCGCTTGCCACAACCCGCGCAGCTCGCGCACCAGCGCCCACAGGATCAAGCTAGGTTCCACCCCTTCGCTCTTGAGTCCCAATAAAACATGCGATGCGCGCGCCGCATCGCCCGCCGCGGCGGCCTGCGCCAGCTGGAATACGTCATAACGGGCGCTATCACCGACCGAGCGCAGCACCAAATCGACGCCGATCGGCTCGTTCATCTCATTCGGCTGCAGCATCCTGAGTTTTTCCAGCTCCTGCTTCGCCGCCAGCAGGTTCCCCTCGACGCGCTCGACGATGAGCTGCGCCGCCGCCGGCTCGATCTGCATGCGCATCGCCTTCGCTCGGGCACGCAGCCAACCGGGCATGGCCGCCGCGTCGACCGGCCATACCGGTATCCAGACTCCCTGCTTTTCGATCGCGCGGACCCAGGCTGCGTCAGCCGTCTTTTTGTCCAGCTTGCCCGTGACGATCAACGAGATGACATCGGGCGGCGGGCGCGCGGCGAGCTGCTCGAGGCTCGCGGCACCCTTGTCGGGTTTGCCGCTCGGCATGCGTAGCTCGAATAAACGACGCTCGGCGAACAACGACAGCGACTGCGCGGCGTGATCGAGCTCCTCCCACGAAAACCCGCGCTCGATGAAGAAGACGCGCCGGTCGAGGAAGCCTGCGGCGCGGGCGGCTTGGCGAATGGCGCCGCCGGCCTCATCGGCGAGCAAAGGCTCATCGCCCGAGACGAGGTAGATGCTCGCCAGCCCCCGGGAGAGGACCGTGGGCAGCTGCTCGGGCGTAACGCGCAATTAGGACCGTGCTCAGTCGTGCCGCGCGCGGCGTGCACGGGGTATGGCGGCGATCGGCACGGCAATTTCGTTGCCGCGTGCCGGCGTCGCCGGCAGCCGGGCTGCCGACCCGCAACTGTCACAGCCGCCACAGGCACCCGCCGGCTTGTCCTCGGCTGCGCGAGCGAGTCGCCGGGCCGCCGCGCCCAGCCCGAGCGGCGCGGGAACGCGCGCCAGGAACGCAGCCAGCATGGCCAGCACGCCGCGTCGCGCGGCGCTCGGGCCGAGCTTTGCAAAGGCGTAAAAGGAGCACGCCAACAATGTCAGTGCCACCAAAGAATCGTCCAGCCATGCGTTCATGTGCCTTCCTTCAGCCCGTTAAGTAAAGCGCGACGCGGTAGGTCATGAAGGCCGCGAGGTATGCGAGCCCGAATTGATACGCCGCCATCATGAGAGGATACCGCCATGAGTTGGTCTCGCGCCTCACCGTCGCGAGCGTAGACATGCATTGCGGTGCAAACACATACCAGGCGAGCAGCGACAGCGCGGTGGCCAGGGTCCAGGAATTGGCGAGCAGCGGCGTCAGCGCGCCGCTGACATCGCCCTGCGTGGTCGACAGCGCGTACACCGTTCCGAGCGCACCCACCGCAACCTCGCGCGCAGCGAGCCCCGGCACCAGTGCGATCGAGATCTGCCAGTTGAATCCAATGGGTTTGAACAGCACGGCAAGCCAGGCACCGAGATGTCCTGCAACGCTGTATTGGATCGGCGGCCCGCTCGCTCCCGGCGGAGGGGCTGGATAGGAGCTCAATGCCCAGAGCATGACCATCAACGCCAAGATGATGGTTCCCACCCGGCTCATGAAGATCTCGACCCGCTGCCACAATCCTATCCCGAGGTTGCGCAAGTTGGGCCAGTGATAGGCCGGCAGCTCCAGCATCAGCGGTTGCAATGCTGCGCCGTGCCCGCGGCGCTTGAGGAAGAAAGCGACGCCCATTGCTGCCACGATGCCGGCGACGTACAAGGCAAACAGGACCAACCCCTGTAACTGCAAGCCCCCCAACAATGTGCGCCGCGGTATGAAGGCGCCGATGATCAACGCGTACACAGGGAGCCGGGCCGAGCATGTCATGAGCGGCGCTATCATGATGGTCGTCAAACGATCGCGCGAATCTTGGATCGTGCGCGTCGCCATGATGCCGGGTATGGCGCAGGCAAAGCTCGACAGCAGAGGAATGAACGCCCGCCCTGAAAGACCGACGCTGCCCATCAGACGATCGAGCAGAAAGGCGGCCCTCGGCAGGTAGCCTGAGTCCTCCAGAATCAGGATGAAAAAGAACAGGATGATGATCTGCGGCAGGAACACCAGAACGCTGCCCACGCCGGCCAAAATGCCGTTGATGAGAAGATCCTTGAACAGACTCGCCGGCAGCCCTGCCATGACCCAATCACCGAAAACCGCGACGCCTGATTTGATGGCATCCATCGGCACCTGCGCCCACGCAAACACAGCCTGAAACACCAAAAATAAGACGAGCGCGAGAATGACCGGACCCAACAGCGGATGCAGCACCAGCGCATCGACACGATCGCTCCAAGTGACGCCTTCGAGCCGGTCGGCGCCAACCGCGCGCAGAATTCTGCGCACCTCGACCTGGTCGCGTTCTATATCGTTGGCGGTCAAGCTGCGCCACACCACACCGCAACGGGCGGGTTCGGGCTTGACGAGATCGTTGAGCACCTCGAGGAGCGCCTGCGCACCTGCGGACTTCACCCCCACGGTCTCCACGACCGGCACCCCGATTTCCGCGGCCAGACGATCCGCGTCTATGACGATTCCCCTGCGCCGCGCAATGTCCGTCATATTCAGCGCCACCACCATGGGCAGTCCGAGACGCTTCAGGCTCAACACCAAGCGCAGGTTTTGCCGCAGATTGGTGGCGTCGGTCACGCATACCACCATGTCCGGCTGGCTCTCGCCGGCGCGGCGGCCGAACAGCACGTCGGCGGTCACCCCTTCATCGGGAGTCAGCGGATCGAGGCTGTAGGCTCCGGGTAAGTCGAGGATGCGGACCCGCAAGCCAGACCGCGTGGTCAGCGAGCCTTCCTTGCGCTCCACCGTGACGCCGGCGTAGTTGGCGACCTTTTGACGGCTGCCGGTGAGAATATTGAATAGAGCGGTTTTTCCGCAGTTGGGATTGCCAACCAGGGCGATCAATGGACCGGCGCCGGCGGAATCCATAAACTCAACCCAGCTTGAGCTGCTCCGGACGAACGCGAACACAGGCAGCCTCAAATAGCCGCAGCGCGAAAGTGCCTGTACCGATGCGCACCGCTATCGGTGCACGCGCCAGCAATCCGCGCGCGACCACGCGAACCGACTCGCCCGGAAGAAATCCAAGTTCCACCAGGCGACGACCGACTTCCGCGGGAGCCTTGGCGTTCGCGGCGGACACCGAGGTGACCCGGGCGGAGGTGCCGGGAGGCAACTCGGCCAAGGGAATGTCGGGAAGCGCTATAGTGTGCATGATGCAATTCTACATGAGAATCGTTCCCATTACTATTTCCAGCTAAGTTTCCCGTTCCTGTTAATCTTGCGCGTCATCACCATCCGAGGCGTATGAAATGCCTACGCTTTTTGAAAAGATCATTGCCG
>Ga0116231_10009899_pt1 | contig 15709 bp, 8 predicted proteins | sample S1TSphgellanicum_2_FD_89695 | JGI IMG/M metagenome (GOLD analysis project Ga0116231, IMG submission 89695) | Host-associated microbial communities from peat moss isolated from Minnesota, USA - S1T2_Fd - Sphagnum magellanicum MG | ecosystem: Host-associated > Plants > Peat moss > Unclassified...
ACCCACCCACCCACCTACTTACCTACCTACTTACTATCCACTTACCTCCCTACCTACCTAGTTACCTACTTACTACCCATCCACCTACCTACCTGTTTACTTATCTACCCACCCACCCACATTGCACACATGACCCACCTACTTACCTACCTACCTAACCACCCACCCACCCATCCACTTATTTACTTATCCATTCACCCACCTACCTACTTTATCAATGTACCTATTTACCTATTTACCTTTTATTTCCTATTTCATGTAACCTACCCATTTCTTACTTATCATCCTATCACTTGTTAGCTAACTCATAGTCTTGTAATGATATGAAATGAACATGTGAAATAAAAAACTTGATTGAAATTGGACACCTTTTGATGTTGTAGTCCATTAATAAGGACTTGGTTTATCATTGTGAAGGCAAAGGGTTCAATTCATAATACTTGGAACCTATACATTCATTCCTAAAAGGCTAGGGTAAATAGGTTAAACTAAGATAGTTACATAGGTAGGTTACATAGGTTACATAAGTTTGATTAGGTAGATTAAGTTACTACCTACCTACCTGCCTTTTTCAACCTACCTAAACCTATTGCCTACCTACTTATTAAAAATCATTGTTTAATAATAATCCAATTTTTAAAATAAATTTAGGTATAAATTCAAGTAAACAAATGGTTATGTCTACCAATCATATTTTAGTCATTCATTATATGACACTTCAACATTATATATGGCTTGTCCATTGTTATTCATCCGTTACAACTAAGGGCCTTTAATCATATAATGTTTGATATGATTACAAAATCAATCATATATGGAGTCATAGGTTTAAGGATTTCTTCTAGTGACCATTCTAGTAAATTTATATAAGAAGAAAATAAGTTATGGACCAAGGTGATTGAACTATTTTTAAAAAAGTTACAAACTTTCAAAAATGATTATAATCAAATGTTGGAATTGTGAGAAGTTTAACAAATGGATTGAAGAAATTGTGTACTATTGTGTGGATTTTGCATGTGATATTTTTGGTCCACCACACCATGCTTAAACACTGTCTAGGAATAAACAAATTGTAATCATCATAGCCCGAACCTATAAGGGAACCACATGCTAAAAAAAAAGGACACAGTCTCAATTTCTAGAACTAAAAGTTTCCACCTAGACCAAAAACCCTAGTAGCACAACAATAGATAAATACACAACTTGTGTGGGCAACTCAATAAAAGGAGAGGCCATCATCATCTATGGGCTTTTATGAAAGAGGAGCCCAATTTGGATCTTACAAGAGTGTTGTACCATCCAAAGATACATATAGAGAAGGTATTCATGTATTTTAGACTCCATAGACTTCAAGATCTCTAAGTTAGGAGGTGAAGGAACATTTAAAAGTAGCTAAATTGTTTGAACACATAGCACATTACAATAGAAACATGGAACAAATGATGGTTGAATTGTTAAGACTCAAATTTCAATAACAACATGAAAGTAAGAAGTTGGAGTTAGTTATTATAAGTAAGTCTGCAATAGAAGAGATGGAAGCTCTAAGGCATCAATTGTAATTTTATGAGATTCAAACCAAGAAGTTGTTACATACCAAAAAACAATAATTGAACAAGCTACAAATGGAACTCTTTTAATTGAATAAGAAGAAGCACAATGTAGAACAATAGTTAGAAGTCATGGAAAAGATTAGGACATAGAGAGACTTGTTGTGTAGCAAAATTAGGAGAAGGAAGATCAAAAGTATTAGGCTTTGAAGAAACAAACATATGAGTTTGAAACGCAATGTGCAACACTGCTACTAGACAATAGCAAATTTGATCACACAATGGTGGAACAAGAAACTAAGATTTTGTAGCTCAAATAGGACATCCAGATGGTTTTACAATAGAAAAATGATGCATTGCTTGCAAAGGATTAGACTTAGACTTTAATCATAACATGATAATGCAAGGACTCCAACATGCTAGATGTATGTAGAAAATTATGGATAAGTTGAAATGTTTGGAGCTATATTCTTCAAGGTATAGACCTCGAAAATGTGACAATTTATTGATGTAGAACACTATCCCAAGACCAAGCATTAGTCCATAGAACTTGTAGCATCACACATTGATGTTATGTGGAATTTGGTACAAGATATTATGTAGAAGGATGTGCAAAGTCACAAATTTAATGAACACAAAGTTAATGAAACAAGGTATTGAAGAAAGCTCATTGAGGCATATAGGGAAGTTTTTCCAAATTTTGTTTATGAATCCCTTCCTATGACCCCAAAAAACAGTTTTGCAAAATCAAACAAGGAACAATATTAAGCAAGTCCTAATGGGGAACCACCAAAAGTGCAGTTTAAAGCACCTAAGGAGATGAAAGGCAAAGGTGGATTGAAGGATGTCCTTGCTGAGCAAAATGATGTATAGTTAACAATTCAATTTACAAAAGTGCCCATAGTAATTCAAGAACAATTGAAACCACAAGAACTAATAAGTTTAGATTTTACTGAATACATGCTAATTCAAATTGCATCTCAATTTGTAGATTATGGTACACCCATTACAAAATGATCCAATTTTCCAAAAGATGGTGATAATGGTTATACAAAGACCATTGAAGAAGCACAATAGTTCTTACATCAACAAATTCCATATGCTTAACCTTAGACAAAGGAGTTACCTAAAATAAATGTGGCACAATTAGTACCTCAAAATGTTAATACTATAGCACATGAGTCTATTCATATAGTTGTTACTCAAGAGGCACATCTAGCCCATTCAAAATATGATGGTACATTGGTATTTGTTTTATTTCTATTTTCAACTTCCGATTGCTTTGAATTATGTTTTCATTTCATTGCAAAAATGATTCTAGTATAGAAATAAAGTTTTCGTCATTTTGATAGATTTGATTCTCATTTTTCTATAGTTTTATTGTTGTTACATATTTTGATAGTTTTAATGACAGTATGTTAAAGAAAAAAAATACGAATAATTAGAAGAGTATAAAAAAATTAACATTTACCACAATGGTGTTCATTTAGAAACCCATGCATAGAAGAAAAATTGTTGTTTATAACCAATTTGTGCAACTAAATTATGTATTTTACAAGTAAAAACTAGTTGCAAATAACTTTTTTTAGTTGAAAAAATTGGTTGTAAATGATATTTATATATATATATATATATATTCTAATGATAGCTTGTTTTTATTCACACACATGGGGTTCCTCCATAATTGATGAATTAGAGTCCCAAATCATCCCTAAGCTTTCATCCCAAAAGGTATGAAAATGTGAAAAACTTACAAATGTTGGTAAAGTTGTTCGTGGGAATTCAACCTTATTGACCATTGCCAATGGTGGTTATGTGACCGAATAGCGGGTCACCACACAATGGAGCTATGTTGTTTCTGATTCTAATTTTTGCAACCATCACTGGTTTGGCTGCGCATTACTCTCATTTACTGCAGGAATGCATGGCGGCTACTTCTGGAGGACCAAGGAGGCTCATCGCGCGTGAGGAAGACGGCGCACAATTATGGTTAGGGGAGGTGCTGCAATTATGATTTGAAGCGGTGGAAAGCGCATGGCGACGGAGGAGCTAGCAATTCAGAGGCTAGGAGAAAAGTTTTGGGGTAGCAGATGGTGGTGGTGCGAAGGGTAGAGCTGCAGAGGAAGTGGCAAGGTTTTTGGAGAGAGCATGTTGTTGGAGAGGACGAAAACAGATTGTGCTAGATGTTCACAGAGAGGTGTTAGATTGAGGGGTAGATCGGTTGGTTTGGAAGAAGATTGGACTGGTTACAGACTTTTTCCGTTGTGCCAGTAGCCAGCCAAGCACTTGCAATTGGCATTAGGAAGCATAGTTTGAAGGAGTAACGGAGTAAGACTAAAAACCAGAGATAGATTGAAGTTGTGTGCACGAGCTGCTAGGATCTGTGAGGAATGCTGGGAGGATAGCCCTTAGCTATCTGTACATTTGACGTTTTTGTATATATTCGCACCTTTAATGTTTGCAGTACATGAGCTTTGGGTCGAGAAGAGTGCTGTCAAGGTCTTGCTGTTGCATTTTTTTGAGGAGACAGGTCTGTGGTCTTGTTGAACATGTGTATGCCAAGAGTCACTAGTTGAAAGGACCAAGTCCTGTGAGCTGTCCGATGGGTGGCAGATCGGCAGAGATCGAAGGCAATCCGAGTCTGTACATTCTGTGAATAAAATTCAAGTTCTGAGTTCCATGATCGGAGCGGTGAATGTTTCAAGAATGCAAACTGTGTATGTTTGAAGATCTAGGTGTGCATACAGATTGAGTCTTGAACAAAGTCTTAGAGAGAGAGAAGATCAAGGACCGTAATTCAGTTTCGGGACCTCAGAAATTTGAGCTTTGTGAGGGTCTGTGTCTTGCCAGGGTGTTCGATTAGATTGTGCACCCTCCTTTTTGGTTACAGTTAGTCATCACGATGGATCACACAAGATTGCCTACCTAAATTTAATATATCATCCATCAAACATATAAGTATCCACAAAATGAGTTGGTATACTCTTTGGATTGACCTTTGGTGGTGTTAAGTTAGTTCACATCCAATGGAACCAATGGGGCATGTGAATCAACTAGTACAACATCCAACTACATTGGTTTGTTGCTCCAAGCCTTGATATATTACAATTTTATTATCATTACTAGGTTTTTTTTTAATGGCGAATTTTCGCCACCTAGTGACAAAAAAAAAGGACTAGCAAATCCAACAAAAGGATTTTTGAGAAATTAAAAAAACAATTCACCATATCTTGAGAAAAAAAAGTTAGATTTTGCCAGATTTAAACAATGTGTTCCATTAGGTCACTAGAAATAAGTAGGATTTCAAAAAAGATCTATTAGTCCACGAGGACAATTGCCATTTATTGCTAAGTAATGCCGAGGATCCTCACCAATACATCTACTTGAGGAATTTCAAAAAAAAAACCCCAATGGTGAAACTTTTTCCATTAAATATGCAAATGGGTGCATTTGTGTTGTTTACAAATGTTACAAAATGCAAATTAACTCTTAAAAAAATGATGACTTGGGGTTTGAAAGGGCACATGACTAGTGTTGGCTTGTGAACGGCTCTAGTGTGGTCATCTTAAAATGATAAAATCTATTGGCCCAATCTTATGCAAATCTAACACCCCCAAGAATGTGATATTGCTTAGTAAGGTGTGTTGAAATCTTGTAGCTTGTGTATTAAAAATAGGAACATACCCCCAAAGGTTATTTGGGTGATTCTTAAGATTGATAATCATGATTTAAAAAAAAAATCAATGATTTGATTTTGGTATATAATCATGATTCTCAAAATTTTGAAAAATCAAATAACCAACCATAAAATCCTTGGTCCTTTATTGATTCTTTCATGAAAATCATGGGTTCTTTAAGGTTTTGAAAATAGTTAAGATTTACAAATTTTTTGTTGGATTTTTTTCAAAGAACTGGAATTGATGGTTCTTTGATTTTGAAATATTTAAAATACCAAAACTGATGGTTCTTTAAAAATTCAAATAATCACATAATACTGGAAATTACCAAACTCCATACCTAGGGCAACTTTTTTTTGCTATCTAATGGGCAAGAGGCCACCCTAAAGCAAAAGAAAAGAAAGCTTCTTCTATGAAGGTGGTATCCAGAGCTGATGTGTTTTTGGATATTCACCTTCCAACTAAGGGAATTCAGCCTCACACATAAAAAATGCTTTAGTACATTGGACACAATACTTATGATCATAAACCTACATAATTTTAAAGCCAAAGTGAACCAATGAACTGCCTGGTGTATGTAAAACATTCAAAAGAATGTGTATTTGGGGGGCACCTTATATTCATGAATATCCTTCTTACAAAAGAAAATATTTTCTGCACACTCCTCAAAAGTGGGAGAGAAATTATGCCTATTCATAGGTTTTAGATCCCTCTCACTCTTAAAAAGTAGGTGTAATAACATTACTACAAATAACTAGACTGTATATGGTCAACATATATGTTGACAATATTCCTGTGTATTTTTATATACATATAAAAATTAAAATATTTAGATTTGTAATTAGAAAATTAAAAAGAAAAAAATTAGTAAAAATAAAAATGATATATAAGATAATTATAAATGTAACTTAAGATTATATTTACAAGTTCAAAAACATGGCAAAAAAACATTGATGAATTGAATATATTTGTAGCAACCCATTGTCAATCACTGAGCAAGAGGGTGTTTTGAGTGTGCAAAAAGCACTCCTACTTAATTAAAAATCCTAATGAATTATTCAGTGAATTAAGACTCTATTTATAATAGTGTAACCTTCCCCTCTTACATCTTGTATTTAGGTATGCTTAAGTTCATGATAGGTTAAAAGCCCATGCATGGGGAGAGATGCCCAAATATGTGAGGTCAGACTTGGCTATTGTCTCATCCTATATGCCCCTTGGTTTGGGAATGCCCCATCCTGGGGCTTTATGCTACACATCTTGATTCCACTGTTAAAGTCTGCTAATTAAGGGCTGCACTCTATGTTTGAAAGACATCATGGCTTGTCTTAAAGTTCCACAACAGCCGGGTGAGGAAGTGACAATTTCAGAGCAATTGAGGACACTCAGCTTTCCCAACAATAATTTCATTGGGGAACCCTGAGTAGTCTCAGGAGTCTGAGGTCAGTGGGCTGCACTGTGTCATAACCCTGTTAGGTCGGACATCCACTGGAAAAATGTCCCCTCTGGCCCTGTGCACTCTGGAGCTGAGTTCATACAAATTGTCCATAATTCTCAGGGGCTTGAAATCAGCTGACAGCTAACGCATTGCGGCTTTAGAATTTATGTTGTGGGTTGAGGATCGGATATGGTGATCTGTACACTCGGGAAAGTTTTTTGATCCGATCTTGCATGGCAAACCTTGATAAGATCCCAACACAAAATATTGGTCCTTTTTGAGAATTTTAGAACAGATTTGTTGACTTGCAACACACCTTGGCCTCAAGTACAGGAGCCAAGTTTTTGGCCATTTTTCTTTGTGAACATGGAACCATTGAACCGCTTTCTTCTGCATGTGTGAGGGCTTCAAAGCTGGTCATTGATGGCTGTCCAGTGGGCTGGCAATGAAATTTTTTGCAGTCAACCAGTTGTCTAGCTTTTCAAAACTCTGAGTGAGTGCAACTCCAAAATTTGTTAGTTTCATATGCAGATGCAAGGTACAATCCAAAGATGTTAACATTCATCATGTAAAGGGAGAATTGAAGGTCGAATTTTATCTAGCCAGAACATTTGAGTCTTGGCTTATGGACCCCACATGTTGAAATCTTCGAAATTATTTTACAACTTCACTTTGGAGTCATTCATATGTGCTAGGTGACTACTCTCAAATTGAATAAGTGTTAATTCGACTCATTTGTTCCACCTTAGACAAGCATTGATGCCAAATAGGAAAATAAAGATGTTAAATAATGGTTCAATTTCTTCTATGAAATGGATGGATGATCAAGCAAGCTAGTAAGTGACAAAATTCAATAGACCCAGTTTTATCTTCATTCTATTTACTTACCTACAAATGTGTTGGGACTGCATGGGCCTACTTTTAAAGCTCATTTAAAATGAAGGCCTGAACCCAAGAAAAGAGTCTTCAAAACAACTTAAGCTTTTCACTTTTCACCATAAAGTTTTGGGCTAGCTTGTGCCCATATCAAAATGTATGCAAGACGAGTAGTGTAAAGTGAATGGGCCAAAGTCTTAAGTTCAAGAAGGCAGCCTTCATCATATATTTTGATATCTCATCCTTATGTGGCTCCTTTATTTATTTTCTCTAAAGCTTATTCTTACATTTGCATCAAAGTTGATGCAATAGTACATAGAATGGCCCAGCTTTGTCCATCTGAACCATGTGTTCTCAATGAAAGCAAACAACATGATTGAACTAATATTAATAAAAGTGAAAGGTTGTGCATATAGTTGATTTGGTGCATTTAGATCATTGAAGTGGTGATTGTGACCAAGTGGATATGTTTATAATTGATTCAACAATTTGGCAGATCACTTTGAAATTGTTGTTGTCCATGAAGGAAGAAGCAAATTAATAACAAGATGGCAATATTCCCTACTACCATAAGGAAAAATTGACAATTTCAAAGGAATATATTAGATAAGTTTTTATTCCATGGATTCCTTTTTTTTTTTGGGCAAAAACTCGCCAAATGGTGACACTGCCTCAAAATTGTCGTGAAAATTTCCCTTTTTCTCAAAAAGAATTTGCCAAACTTCCCCTTTTATTTGGGAGCGTGTCATCCCAAGTTTAATGTACAGAAGTGTAGCCAGTTAATGCGAAATCTGTCTGCATCTATCTGGGGATACTCGCCAGTATAAAAAATGAAAAAAGGAAGACTGATTAGCCAAGTTACCAAGAAAGGCCGCAAAAGGCAATTAACAATAAGGATATGAATGAAGGAGGAATAAAGGTTCAGGAGTTTCTTGCACCTCTTAAAAAACCTTCAAGTTTTTGGCAAATCATTAGCCTAACCTTTTGGGCAATGTTGAATTGGTGGAATTGGTGGACACTTTAGACACCATTATTGTCGTTTCAATAAATTTAGTCAACTTTAGCTTGTTCAACATGATAACTTTATGAAGCCTTTAAGAATGCCCAATAAGGTTGGAATATTCAAGAATTTTGGAACAACAACAGTTGTCATAACTTTTGCCAAATGTAAAAGTTCAACTATTAAAGGAGAATTGTTTATCCTATGGTTCCATTGTCGTCTACTCTTACATATAAGGTAGGGCTCTCACTACAATGCAACGTGAATTTTCATTATCATGTTAAAATGATGGATGCTATGTCAAAAGTATCATCATGTGATGCTTTCAAGAGTGAAATTTGGGTTATTTATCTTCAATGACATTTTGCTTGTTGGATGTCAATATAGTAACACAAACTAAAACATTTGAAACCATTGAAGTGATCTTAATGAGTTTTCAATTCGTATAAAAGGATATATATGTACACATCAATGTTTTAATATATCATGTTGAAGCATTTGGATAAATTTGAAGTGAATCTAATGCTTATAGATTATTAAAAATCTATTTTAAGTAGCGTAACTAATGTTTTAAAACATTGTTCAAGCAATACGACTAGTTCCAATTTACTAATCCCAATTTGCCACATCAACCTTAAGTAGTCAAACAACTAAGTGGGCATAGTAGGCTTGCATTATGTCGATGTTCATAATCAATCCCTTTTTCATATAAGTGAGACAAGAATTCATTGCAAAATAATATTATGGAAATGGACAATTCATTTTTGGGACATTCTTAGCCTTGGGCCTTGGACAACCCAAATTGTACATGTCACATTGAAACAAATGAATATGAAACCACATCATGCATATTGAAGGTGATGAAATGAATTTCATCTTCACTTCATGATTAAAAAAAGGCTATCAAATAAAGAACAACTACAATTTAACATTCTTGCTTTGACATTTTTTAGAAATAATCACTTAGCCTAATTTCCCAAGAAAGAAATTGGTTTAAAATTCCATTGTTGTTCAGGCTTTAAAACATAATAAAATCTTGCATCTTATTTCGCACCTGTGAGAAAATGGATTTCAAATTTTTTATTTATTGTCAAATCATGGTTCACAAAGTTTGTTATGTGAACTAATTTTTGTTGCCATTATCCAAGTCAAGAAGATAAATATGACCATGAGATGTTGTGATCACAAAACACATAGTAGAAACAATTGCAAGTCATTTTAGACATTTCTTTGTCTCCTTTCAATGGTTTTAACTAGTGTTGGTTGAGTCACAACATTACAAAAATCATGGTCCTTTCTTCTAAAAAAATTAATAAAAAAGATCCTTATGTGATTTTTTTGCCCCCATTCCAACTTAACCAAAGTGTCATGTGGAACAAGTTGATTTTGACATGTATGCTCGTTTTGACTAGGTGTTTTAATTGGTTAAATGAAACAACAATATTTGAATAGTAGTTTTACATATGTATTATTTTTAACTCTTAAAAATACTAAATAATTTATTTGCTTATCTACTTTATTTAGGTTACTAGGCTAGCCTAGAAGGTTAAGTTAGCTAAGCACATTCATGTAGGTTGTAAGTGTGAAGATTTGAACCCATCATCTTCACATTAATAGTTCAAGCCTTTAACAATCCCTACAAAATGTGTTAAAAAATGTTTATATTCTTGCCTTGCAAGTTGGCCCCTCATATTCTGTTTCCACTTTACATTTCAAAAAGATAATATGAAGCATGGTGTGAAAGCACATTAAAGTGGTGCCAAGGTTGTTGTCACATTGTACTATTTTTCAAGGGTCCCATGTTTGAACTTCAACCATGTCATTATTATGAAAGATTTTCACAATGCTTTTGTATATTATGGTAAGTCAAAACTTAAAGAAATGAAATGCTGAACAAATTATATATTTTTATTTCATATGATGTGATGTTAGAGTATATTTGTGCTAAAAAATACGTGTCACAATGTACCAAAAAATGTAAAAGTTTGTAAACCATGTCAAAAGTTTGATAAATATCATATGACAAATGGATGTTTTTTAGGGCGATAACCATGTATGTGGTAAATTAAAATTTTGACAAATAATCATTCTCAAATGGAAGATGAAAATATATGTGAAGTTAGCCATTTTTTAAATTTTCATTTCAAACATTTTTTTGTTGACTAATTTAAACCAAAACCTAATGCAGTCCAAAAACAAAATTGGGCTTTATTATATTACATATACCATAAATATACCAATTATTCCTTGAATTTAATCCTTAAATATGTTTTTTCAAATAATATTAAATATCATTATCTTTGTGAAAATAAAAATATCAAACCCAAACACCAAAAGTGAAATCCAAAATTAAATGCAACACATTTTGCGCGTGTATATTTTATGCACATGTCATGAAATTGCCTAAATTGGCCCCATTGTATTATGCTTTCACCCCATGTATAAACATGATAAAAGAATTTTCATCTATAAATCCAAGGCATTCTGTTTATATATGCTTCATATGTGTTTTAAATGCATGTTTGTATTTAAACAATACAAACCTATGTTAAGTAAGAAAATTACTAGGAAAAGGAATAGAAAGGCAAACTGGCAAATAATATGCAAATCAGTAGACCTACAAACCAATTATGTGGGTAATCAATAGTAATTGATAGTTGACAAATGTTTTTGATAGTTTCAAAGGCTAAATCAACTTCGATTGAAACAATTCATATGGTGTTGGAAGGCTCTTTCCAAGGGTTATAAAATGAATCTTTAAAATGTTCAAATTAAGTTCTTTTTGAGGAAGTTATGAGTCTTTGAAACTTTTGACCTCTAAATAGTCAACATGACAATTAGTTATAATTGCTTAATTAAATTTAGAGATGGTGAGAGTTGAAAAGGCCATTGTAAGACAAGAAAGGGGGCATTATGGGAGGAACTAAAAGAGAGCAATCTAGGAGGAGGAGGCAATGTGATTATGTGTGGAGTTTTGAAGCATGGGAGAAAGATGAAAAGTGTGTTAGACAACTAAATAGTGGTGAGGATTTATGTTGTTTGGTTCTAAGGCAAAGGAAGAGGGTATTAGTTGACTAAAAAGTAGAACCATTCATTGGAACATGAAGACATGGAAATCAATGTGGACATAGATTATTCTATTATAATCATTTTGGTGTAGTAAATGATAGAACATTCATGCATCTATGTAAGGTGTGTTTGTATGTTTGTGCGTGTCCACAATATTATTTCTTGTTTCTTAATTGAAATAATTTGTAGGTGTGTGTGAAGTTTTACCAAAATAATTGTTGATCACATGTAGCTTAACACATAGAAGTTGTTACGTTGGTTATTATGGATACATGGTATTTGTAATAATGGCAAAAGGCAAGAATCTAGTAGTGATGCATTTTTAATGTGTATGATTAATTGGGTGTACAAATGTATCGCTAATAACCTATGAAAAAAATTATTTCACACAACTATTATTATTAAATCATGGACTCAGAATTTTGTGATTGATGATGATGTAAACAATTGAGGCAAATGTATATTTTGAAAAATTATGTATTTAGGCTAAATGGAAACAACAATTTAGAATTCATGCATGTTGATTAAGGAACAAGGTTTATCTAACACTACAAGGATTTTATTTTTGAAAATTAACAAATGTTGAGAGGAACTTTTGAGTCTTTTTGAACTCAATGGATGTCATGAATGTTCAACCAAATGGTGATTTTTTTTGAAAGATGAATGGTTGTATGTTTGAATGATGTTGTTTGGTACATTATAATAATTACATTTTTTTTTCTTTTGGCTATCATCATTTTTTCATTTTTTTCCTATTACAAAAGCTTAGAGAAATGATGAAAGCATGTGCACACTTTTGGTGTTCAGACTTAACAAGAAAAACTAAACCTTAGAATTTACATGGGTCATATACTAACCACTTCCCAATTGGTGGGTATTTGATAAGTGACCCATATTCATAACACATGGATAACACCCAAAAAAATTGAGTTAGTAGTAACCAAAGGTATTACTTTGAGAAGGAAATTGTTAGTAGGCACATCTAAACAATTTTAACTTTTTGATTCATATTTTATGTGTTGCCAAAAAAAGGGAAAAAACAAAATTACTTCACAAGTTTTGAAAAGAAAGGTAACAACCATTTAAATAGCCAAAGCTAAAATTAGTACTATTTGAGTTCACCAATAATAATCTTCATCATCATAAGGCAAAAAAAACCAAAATTATCATTGTTCTATAAATTTTATCAACCATTGCCTATAAAACCAAATTTTCATATCACTACTTGTTTATAAATACAAGAAAATCCAATGTGCAATTGCTATGATTTAGATGAATGTTAACTAAAGCAAAACTCTTCATTGAATTGTTTAGGGTGAAAACACACTATAGTGTCCCCCTTTGGGATGTCACATTGTAGTACTTTCTAGGGGTGTTCATGTTTGAATGTATTCCACTTCAAACTTTTGAAAACATTTCACAATATTTTTGTATGTGAGATTGGAGTATATTTGTGGAAACAAATGTAATGTATCTATGTATTTAAAAACACAAATATATTAAAAATAATTTAAATGATGTTTAATTTTTGTGAAAGTTGAAGGTATATTTAACCATGTCATTTCACATAGTTTGAGCCATGTTTGGATACCATGTGATTAATTTGAAAATTTTCATATCAAAAAATGAGTTTTTTCAACAAAAATGTGATAAATGTGTGGTAAATTGAAATTTTGACAAGTAATCACATTCATAATATATGGAAAATGATAAGCTCAAATAGATGGACCATTTTTTAAATTTCACTAAAATCAATTATTTTAATGATTAATGAAGCCTTAAAGTTAGTGTAGTCAAAATGAGACAATGGCCCTATTATACCAATACATATTGTAAATATACTCATGAATCCTTCAATAAATAATATTACATAACATTAGTTTTGTAAAAATAATAATTGTAAAGCCCAAAATTGATATCCAAAATTAAATGTACCATACTTTTGGAACAATTATACTATATGTATTATAATACAAGACCCAAAAGTGCCCCAAAGGGAGCTCACCATAGTGTGTTTTCACCCTTTATCTATATTATAACATACTATCAACAAGGGCTTAGGGTGCTTACAAGACACATTTCACAAAGTAGGTGAATGTCAAAATTAAGTTAGTAGATATTGATGTTGTGATTCATGATGAAACCTTGGCAAGATCCATTAAGCAAAACACCCAGGAAAGGGGGAAAGGAAGTGCAAAGAGAGAGGACCTAGGTCCAAGTTAGAAAAGCAAAACCCAAAGTGGGTTGCAAAAGGTTTTCAAAGGAACAAATTATGTTTTAAAGCCTTCATCAATTGCAAAAAAAATCAGAAAAGCATTGGGAGGTCATTCATTGTATATTTTAGGAAACATTTCAAGCAAAAGGATATTTTTAAATATGCTAGAAAATAATGGCATATTACTAACATGTTCTAGGTATATTTTCAAAACATTTTCAAAATCAAATATTAACATTCTATTTACATTTAATTTTTATTTTTTTTCATAAAGTTGCACCTTATATTTTTTTGCGTGTCGTTTGTAATAAAATGGAAGTGACCTCTTTAGTTGAAAAAGGAAAAGAAAGGGAAGGTTGAAAAAATAGTTAGCCTAGAAAAACCTTCACTTGTAATCACAATGCATTTCAAAATAAAAATGACATGCAATCTTTGCAAAACTACTAACACACTTTACTTATAGAAGGCTCACAGAACTGCCAAAGGAAGGCCATTAGTGCACTTTGTTGACCATGCCACTTTAGCACATCAATGAAAAAAATCATTTATTTTTTGGTGCAGGCAATCAAGAACCTTTATGGCAAGGGGAAGAAACACATTTGTTAAATGTTGATCGTGGTGAAGTCCTTCCTTTTTTTAAGCCACCATCATTGTGGTCACCTTGAAAGAAAATGTAGCAAGTGAAACCAAATTTGCTCGAATGGGATTGGTAATGACCTTGTTGACTAATGTGTGAATGCCATCAACCAATAACATGATGTCAACATGTTGGTAAGAAGACTATAGGGAAGGTGGCAGAAGGACATGAGATGGCAAGATGCGGTGTGATTTGGTTCTAAGTTTTGAGTCAATCCCAAGTTCAAGGTTTTTAGGGCTGATTTTGAGTTCATAAAACCAAACTTGGACTTAGAACTAGCTTTAGAACTAGATTTGTATGTAGATTTGCAAATTGGCCTCTAGTTATAGTTGGCCTCAAACTTGAACTTGGTTTTCAAACTTGTTTCATGTAAATTCTAAATTTTTATGCAATCAATTTTTTATTTTTTGTTTGGGGGGTTTATTTTTGTTTATTGCTTGCTTCAATTATTTTTCTTCTTTAGGTCAGTTGTAGACATGCCCAACACCAAGTTCACAAGTCGATATCAAGATAGTTATCCATTATTCTTCATTTCTTGTTTTTATTTAATGATTTTCATGACTATGGGTGTGCCAAATGGAAGATTAAAATATGTGTTTAAATTCCAAAGGCAACTAAACAACAAAGAAGTAAGAAGAGAATGAACATGTTCAAAGAACAAAATGTTCGAAAAAAAATCCCTCAAAGCTTTAGACCCCATATATTCTTTTTTTTTTGTCCGTTTTGAATGACTTAAAAAAATATGGGTGCACTAACTTGAGTTTTACAATCTCTTTTAGAAACTCAAAGGAAATTGAACTACATCCAAGGATCCTAAGCTCCAAAAATTTATCTGCCAAACTAAACAGTTATTGTTCCAAACAATTATCTTGCCAAATTGAACACCTATTGTTCCAAATTGAAAACTAGATTTCCAAATTTGGTATCTTCCTCAAATTTGTCCATTTTGAGCGACCTTCATGGCAATGGGTGTGCCAAGTGGAGGTCCACAATGTCTCTTTGAACTTCTAAAGCAACTACGGTACATCCAAGGATTTACGTTCTTTAAGAAAGCTTAAATGTTTGAACATTAACTTGTTTACCTTAGCTAGACATGTTAGTTTGTGATTAAAATTAGGTTTATACATTTTCAAAGTTTTAAGTAATAGATTTGTGGGGGGGGGGGGGGGGGCCTGGGGGGGGTGCAAATAAAAAAAAGGGCCAAGTCTCGATAAAAAGAAATTGGTAATTTTGGATTTTGTGGAGGGGGG
>Ga0116231_10009900_pt1 | contig 15709 bp, 17 predicted proteins | sample S1TSphgellanicum_2_FD_89695 | JGI IMG/M metagenome (GOLD analysis project Ga0116231, IMG submission 89695) | Host-associated microbial communities from peat moss isolated from Minnesota, USA - S1T2_Fd - Sphagnum magellanicum MG | ecosystem: Host-associated > Plants > Peat moss > Unclassified...
TATACAGTACATACAGGAAAAGAAGAACACGAATTCGTCGTCGTCGTCATTCTCATACATATACATACATTACACAGATGAAATACTCTGTCCAGCAGGGTAGAATTCATCCAATCGCCATCCCATACTCTACTCAATTTGGTGCCCCTGCCCTATTTAAAATTTTGTGGGTCCAGCATTAGGCTTCCGGAAGTTAACCCACCAGGCTGTTTTTTAAAATTTGAAATTTATTTATTTACTTCTTTTTGGATTCTAAATTTTTAAAAAATTAATTTTAATTTTCTTTAATTAATATTAATCAGTTACATTTTAAATTTCTGTAGTCGATTTTAATTCATCAATTAATTCAATTTTCCATTATTTTCTTTTCATTTGTATTTTCTTGTACAATTACTTTTACAATTTTTCGTTTTCTGTTTTCAGGGTAATGAAAATACTTTACAAAGACAAACATTATATTTTAAATATATTTTCAAAGCCGGCGTATTATTGTACACACTAGTAGCTCCGTGCAGAGTTTTGTGAGAGAATTTAGCTTGGTACTTGAAGAGGTCGGTCTTTGCTCCTCACCACTCCCTTCCAAGGTACATATATGTATATGGCAGTGGTTCTTTTGAAAAAAATCAAAATCCATACACCTCAAAGAAGAAAGTAGGATATGGAAGGGACTACTACTCCGTAGGCTCTTTCTTATACACTCCCTTCCATAACAAATTGTATGGAATCTATTCTCTATAATAAAAAACCACAACTCTTACATCTTTACGTACGAGAGCAAAGACGAGAAAATACCCAAAGACCCATTTTGAAAAACATATCGATTGTCAGCACAAAAAAGATAAATCTGTTTTGCAAACATTCTCAAAATCAGTGCATTACTCATTCTTTGAAAGATTTTGTACAACAAATTGAAGTCGATTTTTTCAACCGGGTAATAAATAAGCTTTGGGACATGTATCAGGAGAAGTCAAACATGGAACACTAATCTCGATTAAAGAAGACCCAGATTTTAGTAGTGTGGTGTTCTCTACATGACCCCAAGAGGACTAGGTTTTCGTTGTCAATGTGGTGGTTATTGATTCAACGTGGGAAATGGTGGTTTGGAGTGTTATTAGTTAACCAACAAGTGTAATCGCGAAACTTAGTGCCATTGTTAAGATCTCTAAGTATAAAGGGCTTCATGAGGGGCACCATTTTATTTCAATGGCCATGGAGGTGCATGGTGCACTTGAATGTGATATGAATCGTTTCATCGAGGAGTGTGCCCGTCTTTTCCATGATAGATGGTCAAGAGATCATTCATTCTTATTTTTTTGCATTTAATTTTTCAAGTAGCATGTTAATATTGTTTTTCAATGTGCTTTAGCTTCTGCTATAGCTATAGAGAGGAAGATTGTGTTGGTGGGTGATACATGTTTTAGACCTCCCATTATTATTAAATTTTAGGATTTGTGTGTAGGCGACATTAGAAGGATTGTGGGTGAGATAGCTTCCTACCATAAGAGGGAATAATTTTTCCCTTTTTTATGGTTCCTGCGGGTTGTTCGAATTTCTCCTTTTTTTGACCTTCCTTTTTTGTCTCCCCTGTGATGGTTCTTGCCATCGATTTTTAATTCTACTTTTTTCATTGTTGTGTGGTGTTTTTTCAAAAATTTCAAAATGGAAAATGTTGGGTGTTTTTTATAATGAACCTAATGGCTAAGGACTGCAATAGCAAATTCTAAGTTGGTGATAATACATGCCACCAGGGATGGTGTTGGTGTTTCAAAAGCTGAACATGATGGAATAGCTATGATGTTGGTTCAGAATGGTGATTGTGTTTTGGACCCATCACCTCCAGAGCTTGATGGAGAACCTATGATTGCAAAAAACAATAGTTCATCATGAATTTGATTAAATTTGATTAAATGCAAAATTGGATGAAATAATAAATAACCGTTTTCATGATCTCAAATTTGAAAGGTCCCATACATAAGCACTTCCCCTATACTTCATGCATGTTCATTTCAAATACAAGTAGGTCGTGAGTCATGAGTGTTGTGAGCATTATTTTTTTTCAACAAATTTTGTCAAATTGTGACATTTTTTTAAAATTAAAAGAATTGATTTTTTTTTTTTCCTATTCTAATGTAAATTTGACTAAATTTTTTTATTAAAGAAATTTTTGTCAAATTTTCCAAATCTCACAATTGAAAAAACCAAACCCTAGTTGTGAATACTATTTGTTTTTGAACAAATTTGGACTTTTTTTGACAAGATAATTGGCATTTATTTTAAACAAATCTGATGTAAATTCAATTAACTTTGCCATTCTAATTGGGACAAACATGACAATTTTATGTCACAAATTTATTTGTTAAAAATTACCCTTGGTTGTGAGTGATGACTGTCAAGTGAGATAAATAGAGGCTTATGGTTTAGTATGATCTCATATTATGCAAGTTTGCTGAAAAAAATATGTTTATGATTTTTGTTATAATGTGAAGAGTGAAGACCTTAAATCCCAAAAACATTGCATAAACTAGAGAACAATAGTTAAAGTTGATTTTAATAAACATGTTCCAAAATTGATAAAATCCATCTTGAAAATTTGGAAAAAGGAAGAATAGGAAAAATATGAAATTATACCACCAAAAGCATATATCATTTTCATTCACATTCATCCAAATTATATACATACATACATATATATACCATCATTTTACTATCATCCTACTAATGACTTAGAAAGATAAGGGAAAAATACAATGCTTGCAAAAGTCTTTAAATAAAGTTGAAATGTTTATGAAATTATGAAAGTGAGGTACAAAATGAAATTAGTAGTGTGATCCATGTACCATTTTTTGGGGTGTGAAATTTCACCAAAATAAGAAAAATAAAAATAAAATGGAATATTTTATCACAATAATTTTTTTTCTGAAATAAATTGCCAAATTTCCAAGAAAAAATAGAAAACTTTTCATGACATTTTGACTCTAATTTTAGTTTGGTAACTTTTATTTAATTAATTTTTTACTATTTAGATAGGTTTTAAAAACTTGTCACCATTTAATATCAAATCTTACTTGGGATGTTAGCCTCTAATGTAGCATTAGAATTTTTTTTAAATTTTAAAAATCATGGGATGCATGTGAATGATGTCTTTGTGATATGGTTTTGCCATCAAATGGCTAATTGTATTCTATTAAAGAATAATTGAAGAAACCTTACATCATGGTATTATTCAAATGTACAATTTTTTTTTTTGAAGTGTGATATGTGACATGTAATTAAAACATGCACTTCCACTCTTAAGGTTGGTTCATGCTTAAGGGTAGCCTATCTTTGTGATAGGCCCTAATGGATGATTATGAGAACCCAACAATTTTTTTCACATTAGAATTTAGTTTTGTAACCTACCATCATAGTTGTAATGTTAATTTTGTTCATATTGTTCATATAACGTACTTGCTTTCCATGGATATTTATGCGTACCTTCTTCTTCCTTACTTCTGTTCATGATCATTCTTGGTGGTTGTGGGTGTCTATCATGAATTCTTTTGGCATTGCTCACTTTTGTTTCATTTTCTCTAAAGTTATACTTTTCCAAAGCTTTAGAGTTTCATATTTTATCATATGTTTTTCAAGCAAATCTTTTTGAACTTCCATTCTTTCATGTGGTTGTTTTTGGGTGTCCATCACGATTTCTTGTAGTTGAAGCTCCTCACCTTTTGTTTTTCAAGTGAATTTAAACTTCCATTCTTTCACACAATTACTTTCAGACTTGGGTGTCCATTGTGATTTCTTATAGCTAAAATTTTTCATCTTCTACTTTTCAAGCAAATATTTTTGAACTTTCATTATTTCATGTAACTGTTCTTGGGTGTCCATTGCAACTTCTTGCGATTGAAGCTCCTCACCTCTAATTTCTCAAGCAAATTTTTCTAAACTTCCATTCTTTCACATAGCTACTTTTAGACCTCAACTGTCCATCATGATTTATTGTGGCTGAAGCTTTTCACCTTTTGCCTTTCAAATGAATCTTTCTAAACTTCCATTCTTTCAAGCAGCTATTATTAAACCTCAAATGTCCATCGTGACTTCTTGACTCCATTTTTCGAGCGACATTTTTTTTCCTTCAACGTTTTATTTCTTTATTTTGGTTTTTTCACACAACTCTTTGTGGTGTTTTTGTTTTTTTTCAAGCATTTTTTTTTAATCCAATTTTTATTCAACCTCATGAAGCCATTAAAAATCATTCTACTTGTTCATTTTCTCCAACTTGTAATCCAAACACAAGATCTTTTCATTATTAATCATTTCTAGAAGGAGTTTACATCCAATTCTTTTGATTTCATAGGACTTGGATTCAAATTGTTTTTTTTTTATGTAAACAGAAACATTTGCAAGTTTTTTTTTGAAACATTTTTCAATGCTTTAATTTCTCATAGTTTTATGATTTCTTGTGTGTATGATCTATTGTTAAATTAGGACCTATGGGATTGGGTTAAAATCAAATCAAGGACATGTTATTTTTAATTTTTGATGAATTAGTATGATGATAGGAGATGGATTGAACACTTTCAAATATGTAGATCATTTGTGATATAGTTGATTGACATACTAAAACACAAAATGGAAAAGCAAAACACAAATTACAAGTGCGTAATTCTAGTCAATATTACAATAGCATGTTCATTGTACAAACTAGTTCATATAGCTGAATACCTCCAATAAGGTGAACTATTTACTATTGGAAAATCCACATTCCATTTAGAAGTTTTACATGTAATGAATGAAGTTTTCAAGAATCAAGTTTAATGGCCTAAAGGTGACAATCAAATAGAAATGATAGAAGGTTTCAAGGATTTGTTAGGCCTGCCAAAGATTCAAGGAACTATTAATGTAACTTAGATCCATGTACAAAAGTTGAAATCTAATGTTTTTGTAATTTCAAATATTATTCCTTTAAATCAAAAGGATATAATGTGTAGTTTCAAGCAATTGTTGATCATAAGAAAAAGGTTCATTGACATTTTTGTTGGGATGTTGGGGTCCATGAATGAAACGAAAGTTTTATGCCTTTTTTCCATTTATCAAAAATTGTTCAATGAGTAAATTTTGCATGAAGGCATCAACCCATATTTGATCAGGGATAAGGGATATCCTTTGCTTTTGTGGTTGATGGTACCACACATGCAAATTAGTGTAAGGCACTTTATTCTACAAGCTTTGCTCAACAAAAGACTTTCTTGGGCAAGAATTTTGGTTGAAAACAACTTTAGTATTTTGAAGAAAACCTTTAGAGAATTTATGATCCAATTTAAGGGTCTTGGCATGGTTGGGTGGACCAAAACCTGACAAAAAAAAACTTGGCGCAAAGTCCATTTTGCAAGCTTTATAGTGTGCACAATGTTGCACATGATGATGACAAGATGAAATCTATCCATTTTTAGCAATTTTTTCATATGTGATTTGTGCATTGTAGAGGCTCATGATTTACAAAAGTTTGCAAAATTTAAATTCAAAACACCTTTGTTTTTAGATGCTATGGACTTTTAAAAATAGTGTGTGTTTTATCAATAGTTAAAAGTCCATAATGTAATACCTTCAATTCATATGATGCAAAACTATTTTGCATTTTTTTTATTAATACATTTCCACCTTGAAACCAATTCCCTAAACAAGTTCTAAATCTATTATTGAACCAAATTAAAGTCAATTAACCTAACTGCAGTTGGTGTTACACCCCAATTTTTCAATTTCAAAAGTCCATTGTAGCTCTTGGGATTTTATGTTTTTTTCATTAAAAAAAATTACACCATGTAAATATTAAAGTATATTATTTGAAAATGAGTCCTTATTAACCAAACCCAACATATGTAGTAAAATATAACACTTGCAATCACACCCATTGTAGAAAAAGTACCTTTGTGACACCAAAATTGGTCCACCCTACCATGCTAACACCCTTAACTTGAATGTGTTTTTTCTACATAATGTAGTTATATGTTGTTGTATCTTAAACAACATGATCTTGAGTGGGAAAGATGTAAACACTGATGAACTAATGGTTTAATTGGAAATTGAAAATTTGGGAAAATATAGACATGGGGGGATGAGATCAAATTTTGATGATCAAGTGGCTGATTAGGGAAGTGAACCTACCTTGCAAAAAGGGGAAATTTTAGAAGTCACCCAAAGAATGGCATTAGAATGTTACTTGGGGGGACTAGAGACCACAAATCCATGGACAATGTTGAAAATTGTTTATAATTTTATTTCCATTAATGTTTGACTTTGACATGGTGCACATTGCATTAGAACTAGAGAGGTAACATGAAACATGAATAATACATAGCAAAATTGTGAATTGAAAAGTCTAAATGTTAATTGATTTGGAATGTTGAAGCAAGATTCAGAATTGAACTGAAAGTTTAAATGTCTACAACAAGATTCTAAATTGAATTGAAAGTTTAAATCTCAACAACAAGATTCAGAATTGAACTGAAAGTTTAAATGTCTACAACAAGATTCTAAATTGAATTGAAAGTTTAAATCTCAACAACAAGATTCTAAATTGAACTGAAAGTTTAAATGTCAAGCAAAAGTCTAAATTAAAATCATGCAACATCTTATAATTGCTTTGTTTCAAATGATTCATGATTGAAATTAACAATGGTTAACAACTCTAGGACTAAAGCCATTAACCCGCAAAGGTCAAACCTACATGCTTTTCTTACTTTCTTTGACGGCTTTGAAGCTTGGTATTGCGCATGTTCAATCAACTGATGGTGACAACATTTGCTAACATATGATGGTTAGACATAAAATCAAGTCCTTGTAAATGAACAAAACTAGGTGCTCTTATTTTATGACAATAAGGACAATTTTATTTCAAGTGATCCAACTTTTTCATTTTGCATCCATTTCCTCCTCTTCATTTGAAGAATTAAGTAAGGCAATTGGTGGAGGCATGAATGTTTGATTTGTGATAAATGCATGGCACATAGCCATGTTTAAGTTTGAAAGAATGGTCACCAAGCTTTTGTTCATTCGAGTCACCTTCTTGTCTCGTGCTTTGAAGAACTAAAGGCGTTCCTTGAAAGTGTGGTTGTAACCATCAAGTTGCACAACATTGATCTTCTTCATTGCCTCCATAAGAACTTTGTTATTTTTATTTGTAGAATCAATGACAATAGAAAGAACATAATTACATTTTTCTTTTGAGTATAATGTTGCCATGTGCAAGTATTGTGTGAGAATTAGGAAGATTGACCACATGAAGTAGGTAGTTATTACCTAACAATAGCTCTATGTCTTCTTGAGACAAATCCATGATACTTGCATATCTTAGCACCCCAAAAACATTTGGAATCAGTTGATCTTGAGAATCATTTGCATTCCTTTGTGATTCAAAATCATCGTTCTCATTTTATGTCTCATGTGCAACTTGTGCAAGTGTTAGTATGCAGATTTCATCACTTTTAGCATTGATGTTTTTAAAGTGCAATGGAATAGTCACATTCCTTTCCCCTTGAAATTCCTTAATCAAATCATAGAATTTTCGACATAATTGACGAGGTAAATGATACTTATCCTTCTTTTCAACCACAAAGTCCCAAAAATGAATATGGTTGTTAGTTCCTTTGTGATAATCAACAATTTTTTTGTAATCAAAATTGAAAGAATTCCACTTATCTTTGCACATTGTTTGATTTCATGGAAACTTGCCTTTGGTCCTTGTTTGCAAATCTTGAACAATCTTCTCCCATTAGTGTGTGATAGGAATCATTTGTGTTCGTTGATCAACAAGTTCCTTCGAGGTTGTGTGTTCTTGATGTTTGTAGGAAATGAATGTTAACACTTCTATATGTTCCTAGTTGCCATGCCTTTGTCGATGATTTGTTGATTCTTCATCATTGGCATTATGACCCAGTCTATTGCCACCTTGACCTTTGCCTCGACTGCCTATCGATTTGCTTGCATTCAATTGTGTTCTTACTTGCACTTTAGCCTGTGAAGTTGCTCATGGTGCTTGAAAACTTGTTATTGGAATTTGTGAAGTTGTTGCTGGCACTTACAAATTTGTTGTTCTTAAATGCCTTCTTGAATGCAATCTTAATGCCATCATTAAAAATCTTGCAGCTTTTACAAACATCTTCAAGCTTCAATGCAATAGAATGTTTTTTCAAGGTGTAATGGAACAAAATGTTCCTCTACACTTTTTAAAGTTTTGACGAAACATAGCTATCAAAGTGCTACGATGCTAGTTTACCACCTTGTTTTTCAAATGGTTAGTTTAACTATGTTGATAAGACCGCAAATAAGTGGGAATCTAGGATTTTGAAAGACATTTACCTCTGTGTTTGTGTCCTAACAATGGGCTATCACACATTGATAAACACGTTATTGTGCTAGATAGGCAATCCACGTTAGTTAACTGCATTGATATGTATGAACATTGTTAACTTAAAAATCATTTATGAACTTTGCTATCAATTGGTGTGAACGGACCTTTATAACATGAAACATAATTACATATGATGACAATCACTAAAGATAAATATCACACTAGGTCTCAACAACTATTAGTGATGATCAACTAATGGAAAAAAGAATATTGATTTTGTGGAGAATTAAGTTCCATTCGAATTAAAATATTGAATGACATTGCATGCAACTTGAATTGAATTCTACTTTAAAAAAATCAAAATCCTAAATTTCATTTAAAAATTCAAATTCAATTGGATTCATGATCCAAACTGAACAAGAATGACATGCAAATTGATGTAAAAAGTATTGAATTTTTTTGATTTTGTAGAGGCAAGAAGTCGTTCACCTTATTGAAAAGAAAAAAAAGTTGATATAATAATGTCATATTCAAATATGATCAACTTAATATTAACACTGCCACCACTATTGACCTTTGTGCTAATTTACTTTTTACATGACAACGGGAAAAAGATAATTGCAATTTGTTGCCAGAAAAATATTATTTGGCATGAAAAATGACTCAATTTTTTTAAACTTAAAGGGGTTGAAAGAATTTAGTTCTGAAAAAAAAAAATACAATTTAGTGAGTGGCAAACCAGAAAGAAATTAATTACAAGCATTATTGCATTAGAAACAAAGTGGATTTTGTTTGTAGTTATGAAAGAAATGCTATTATGTTTCATAAATGTTGATACATTATGATCTTCTTAAGGATTTGCAGAAATGAGCAAAGTTTCACATGATGGGTGTTTGATTTGTGTGCACTGGAGAGATTTGTGTCATACCATTTCTGTGTTCACCATCTATTCTTACAAAAAGGAGTAGCCAGTACCTCTTTTGTTGCAACATGAAGACAACCAAAAGCTGTAGAGACATTAGACGGCATTGAGAAAGGAAAATGACCAAGGTGTTAATGTTAGTGATCAAGATGATTTTCATGAAACAAAACTTGCTCAATGTTGAATGAAAATCGAATTATACTCATTTGTGCGGGATTGACAATTTGCAACATCTCAAGAATCTCTTCTTGCATTTAGTGCAATTGCCCAACTTTGAGATAAGCATCAGTACCTTTAGATCTGATGTTGTCCTCATCCCTTTTGTCATACTTCCAACACTGCAGCAAACTATGAAGGAAACTTGCCACAAGTGAAACAAGTCAAACTAAGCTTTGATCTACTACCTAGCTGCTCTCATTCATGCAGAGTTTCGATTATCAACTTGTCCTGACCAGTTTGAAGTTCAAGGAAATCTACCATTACTTATGAATGATGTCGGATTTCTGGTAGTCTCTACTCGAGCTACCCATGTTGTTCAGTACTTGGTTTTGCCCCACATGGTTCCCTTGACCTTGGACACAACATAAGAGAAATTTGCAGTAAATTCTGTTTAGTTGCATCCTAATATAACATCCACAATTTATTTACATTGCCTCCATAAATTCATTCTCTTCCTCTTAGTTGTTGTTTGGAGTCTGAGAATCTGTAGTGTGAAAGAATGTGTGGTATGTTCAATTCATCTGTGGAGTTCTTGTTACACTCTATTATGAAGTACACCTTCTTTACCTTTCTTCCTCTCAAATGTATGAACAGAAGTTGCAGCAGGATTGTAATTTTGAAAGATGAACAAGTTTAGAAATTCCTTCATCAGTTACTGACACTATCCAAGGAAGATTCAGGTTTGAGATCATCTCAACTCTGCTTTCTTTTCAATTATCTAACATGTGATGGTTTATTAGGTATAAAGGGAAACCCAATCCTCAATCAGTCATCCCTTCAATGCCTGGGTCCCCGCAGTACAACACAAAATTCCTTGAACCAAGTTACTCATGTGCACAACAGATTATGTTGAATTTTGAAATGCAGGTCTCTCAGAGCAGCAGTATCAGCAAAGCAGTCAAAATGAAAATCCATTGTGATAGGTGATATTGCCATTTGCTTTGAAGAAGTTGAGCACAATTTTACAATTTGCTGACCAAATGCTGGCAAAGAGCTGGAAGTTTAGTACCCCAACTTTGAATCTGGAACTTGATTGCAACCTTTTCCATATTGTTCTGGAATGCCAACATGTTGGTAGTGCCTCATAGAGCTGATTGCTGTCAATAAGAGGATCAGTGTTTGGGATTTAAACCAATCAAAGAATTTATGAGCACAATTGGAGGGTTTTGCAATGTCAACTTTCAACCACAACCTACAACTGGACTGAAAATTGGGTTGTGATCATGTGATATGTTCATGAGCGTGTGAGTTGTCTAATGGGTTCTGAAATTATTTTTTCAGGAACTGTGAAGCTGATTTTGCTGAAAGTTTATAAGATTCTTGTGATCAATGCCAACTTCAGATTTACCCATAAATGTTGCTAGCGAGCTTGTGACTTTGTGCCTTCCAAGGCCAACAACACAGATTTTCTTTATTATGGTTTCTCCATTTCTTCACTCCAGATGAGTTTTTCTTGTACCCAAAACCCGCATATAAAATAGGAATTGACCCCACATTTAGTTGTCATGATGCTTAAGAATGTGCCCAACGTGCCACTTTGGTCACAATGCAGGGAAAGATGTGCATTGCTTGCACTATGATACGAACCCCAGAAATGTTGTGCAAATCTGCTGCAATGGGTAACTAGCTCCTACCCTGAGCATTACAAGAAATTGTCAATCACCTTCTTGGTTTCATTACAAATGGCATTTGGTGTGGAGTAACATAATCTCATCAGTGTCATTTTCTGTACATGGTGTTTCTGTCATCTCTTTCACCTCTTTGAAATGTCATCTTTGAGCTTTGCTTGATTTTTCAGATTATTCTCAGACTTGTTTCTTTCTTTCGTTTTCTCACTCTTCTGTACAAATTCAGAAACAGAAGTGAGCAGTTAAATGGCAATCATGGACATTGTCTTAATTTGGACAAAGTGTACTGTAACTTGAGCTTCATTCTTTCTCTGGGGATATGATGAGCAGAATCTATTAAGTTGCTGTCAATATGTCCCTTTGTATATGATGCTAATGGGCTATCATCCAACTCATGTTGCAAGGTTCCAAGAAGATTCTACTTTTCTCTCTGACTTGTAACCAAATTTGGCAAAGTCCTACTGTGGATTGCAAATCCAACTACCTCACAAAATTGGAAAAAAAATCCCTTGCTTGGAATATCAAAATTGTATAAAGCACAACGCAAAAATAGGCCTTGACATTGTTTGAGTATTAAAATGCTCAAATGCCCTTTTTGTCACCAAACCAAAACTCATATTTTATTTGGTTATATCAAATGATGAACCTCATTCCAAACCCAATGTTTGCTAGAGGATAAAAAGATCAAACTCTAGATCACAAGACATATGTATGGAAACTATGATATTTGTTTGTATGAAATGTATTTGCCCTTCTTCCCCATAGAGATGATAATCTAGAAACAAAATCAAGACAAGTACAAGCAAGGTAACATCTGGTTGAGACATCATAAGTAGTGTCATGAAGGCTGGAACTGCTAGTTGAAATTGTGTATACATGTTCACTCCTAGGCAAAGGTAGATCAATGTGATGCAAAATGGGATGGTTGTGGATATGCTCTTATGATGAGGCCTCTCAAGCACATGATTGCATGTACCCGTTATGAAGAAATTTCCATTATGTAGCTAGGGTTCAAGGTATCCTCAAAAGAAACTAACACCTGATCGAGGTTGTTTGGTGTCATTACAAATATTTCTTCAATTGTGCACATCCTCTTAATAGACAAAATCGCAAATAATTTACAAATACCAATAGGATGTGATCACTAGAATTTGAGCATGTTCATTATGCTTTCTTTCATGTAATGAAATCCTTGTGAAGCCAACATTGGAACAAACCAAAATTCCATGAATAGGGTTGGGATTACAAGGTTAGGATTACAGGCACTTGACCCATTGTCAATGTATGTTTCAAATTGAAGAACAACAAAACAAATGATTGTTTGCCAAGAGAGAAATTTCTTTTTACCTTGCAACATGTCACAACCAGAGTTCAATGTTGTCTCTTATTGATCTTTAAGAGAGCTTAGCATTCATCTTCTAAGGTCTTGTCAAGTATGTGTGCAGATTTGATGGTTTCATTAGTGTTGGGTGGTGATCTAGTAGTGTGGATGACACTTGGCACCATTTGTAGCATTGAGTCCAAGTAAGATTCATATATCATCAAGATAAGATCAATTGGTTGGGCATCTTGAAATCCTTTTCTTGCCTAGAACACACGACAAATTTGTCACTGATTCCCATCACTGAGATGGGAAGTTCATCTCTTCTCCAGAGATGCATCCAATATTGTTTATTTACTAATGGGCAGGAGCCTGAACAATTGATATTCATAAAAGTTTTTAAGGCAGATTTCATAACTGCAACCATCAAATCATATGGTACCAAAGTTTGGTAGCTCAGTGGAAGCTTTTGCCAGAATTTGATGCACCGCATGTTGTGAATGAATTCAGCTGCACTGTAGAAGTGGAGATGGGCCTTGTCGAATATAGTTAGCTGCACTTGCTTGCATCTGAGAACAGGATAAGTACAGGAAATTCCTACTGGTTTTCAGTGTCCCTTCCAAGTCTTGCAAATTCAAAAGACATGAAAGTCTGCAATGCACAACACTTTATTTACCCTAAGTACCAACCGGTTGGATAACCACTTACAACTTTCCATTACAATATATATATACTAAAGAGTGTGCGAAATTACAGATTGTGTTGACCCCTGTGCACTTTACAAGAGCATTGAACACCTGAAATATGCAAAAAGGCATACAAAACACAAAAAAAGGACACAGTTTTGTCTCCATTGCATTATGCCTGAAGTGATTTGATGTGATGCTCAATGTGGTCATCCACAAAGGTGGCAATAAAAAAGTATGAATGGTCATAGCCAGGTTGCAGGCGAAAATTCACTGGCACACCAACACTCTTGCTCGCTTCAACAAAATTCTCTGGAAGCAATTCCTTTTCATGATAAAATTCATCCTCATCACCCTGGAACACAAATTTCCCTTCTATGGTATCAGAAAACCTTATCCCATCTTCAGAAATGTGACCAGCAGGTTGTCTTACCATCTTTGAGACAAGCATGTGTTTACAAAACTACTTCCAAATGCACCCAGCATTCAGGACTGATTGGTAACAGCAATATGGAGCACTATGTGTAAATGATGAGATCTCTGGTATGGTTACAGTTTGTTGAAGGAGAAAAGTTGAGGTCATTATCTGTGTATTACAACAACATGACAAGGTCTTTGACCTTCGTTCACAAAACTCACCTGGTCAATGAGAATGGTGGTCTTGGGCCCCTTGTATTTTTTCACCAGTGCAGTAGCATCATACTCCTGCAAAGCACAAATCACGTAGACATTTCTTGCACTCATGATTTTTATGTTCATGAAATTGTAGGGAAAACTCCCCAATAACACTTCGAAGGTAACCATTATGTTAGTTCTAGCAAAATCAAAACTCACATGGACAAGTATGAATACAGTCATAACCTTACAAGTATCACTACCGAAAGTATCAGACCATTGCCTTCATCAAGAACAGCAGTGACTGGCTGCCACGACTTCCCCCTGACCTGATCATCTCCTTATTGTGGGTGCAGATAGGTGGACATAATTTACTTCAAAAGGGCATCAACACTCACCTCCCACAGGGACCTGTCCTCGCCCAAGTAGCCCTTGAATGCCTTCTGACCAATTTTAGATTCAGATGGATTGGCAATTGGTGCAAAAGCTGATACAGACTGCAACATCCAGGTTCAGGGTGGAAGATATTAGGTGGACAAATGCTTCAATAAAAGCTCTTGAAAATTAGATAACAACCCAATTATATGCTGCTAAATGGGTCTGTGAAATGCTGCAAAGGAGTTGCAATACAACAACAGATGAAATTTACTTACTTTATACTTGCCCGGGTTTTTTAAGAAGACCACAAGCGCACCATGGCCACCCATGGAGTGCCCAAATACTGAGGCTCTCGAAGTGTCCAACTGCTTGAAGTGGGAGTCCAGCAAACTTGGCAGCTCTTTTGTAACATAATCATACATACGCCAGTTCTTCCATTTCTCTTGGGTTGCATTTAAGTAGAAACCAGCACCTGTTTTTATATATTATTGCCACCCACAACACCACCATAATAAGCACACAGCTTGGTCCAGAAGGTTTGCAAGCCCTGTATTATCATCTGTAGAAGCTCCTCACTAGAATTGCAATCTCCAACAGGCTTGTAAGCTTTGGTCAATCTGAGATTTCAGTCTCTTTACCTTCACCAAAATCCCAACTTTCGGTTGCACCCTCCACATTCAAACCTCCTGAAAAAAATTGGACAGATGAGAAAGGGGTCAGCCCTCAGCACATCTATCATATAACACCCCAGTTACGAAGTAGAGGGTTTGAAGGTAATAATTATAATGGGGTCAGATTCATAAAGGGTCGAGTGGGTGCAGGGGCGTGAAGATGGGTTGGGTCTGTTTGGGATCCAAATGGTGAAAATACCCAAAGCTCAGTGGAAGGAGACTTCAAATAGTAGGAATAGGATAACTTACGAGGTGAGGTGTCCGGGACAACCAATGCAACTCCATGTGCAGATGCTGCTCGCTGTGCACCTGACTTTTGAATGAAATTCTCATCTGTGCACGTGAGTCCTGATAACCAGTACAGAATCTGGAGCTTCCAAGAGATGAGATGTCAAATAAAAGAGACATGATCCAAGCCATCTGACACTACTCAATGCTCATGGATTTCTCTTTTAGGTAGTGTCCAAAAACAAACTGATTTAACCCATGATTCAATACTACAGGAATCAACATGTTGCAAAGGCAAAAAGTATGTATACATTGATATTGCTTCCTTCCTCTCTATGGAAACATGGGAAGCTGGTAAATGCAAATGAGATTCTTTCTCCTCACCGGCACTTTCTTAGACTCTGCAGCTGGTGGGAAGTATACGGTAAAAGTCATAGGACATCCACAGGAGCTACTCTCATGCCTGTAGCGCCGGTTGAAGCCACCAAACATCTTGTTCTTCTTGATTTCTTGTGGAGGAGCTGCCATCTTGTCGTCTGTTGTGTCCTTGTGATATTCTCTCACTGATAGTGCAAAACTCCGAATACTGGATAACTGACCAGCCAGACAATGTTTGGTATACAGCAGTGTAGTACGCGATCTGCTACCTAAAAGAGCCACAAGAGCTCCTGACATTCACAAGACTTGAAACCAAAACCCAAAACCCAAA
>Ga0116231_10009901_pt1 | contig 15708 bp, 13 predicted proteins | sample S1TSphgellanicum_2_FD_89695 | JGI IMG/M metagenome (GOLD analysis project Ga0116231, IMG submission 89695) | Host-associated microbial communities from peat moss isolated from Minnesota, USA - S1T2_Fd - Sphagnum magellanicum MG | ecosystem: Host-associated > Plants > Peat moss > Unclassified...
CACAATTTGTACCCATGGGGATACCAATGCATTGTCTATAAACACCCTGACCAAAACAAAGAAACAAATTGTCTAATAAGAAATCCAGCCAAGAGATCAAATCTGAAGCCTCCGCAACTTTGAAGCTATGAAGATTTTCAAACAAATTGATCTTTGCTTTATTTTTCAGCCACAAAAACCTAGTTCAAAGCTGTTTTTTGAACCATCAAAAACTTAAAACAATGAAGCTTCAGCATCCAATTAAACACTTTATGTATCAGAACTCTCATACGGGCTTTTAGATCCACTAGGTCAATTTTAGTGTATAGAGTTGAGAAATCAAAAGACTGCAACAGAAGTGGGGAAGCTTTATCAATTTCAGATCTCAAACAATTAAGATTATTTATTACCTCCACCACTCCTGTAGAGTCATTGAGAATCCAACTATTATCACAAGGAACATCTGCTTTTTTTGAGTTTAGACACCCAAAGATCATTGACCGTAGGAAACATAGCTTTGAAGAAAGAACACAGCCACTTAGAAATATCAGTCAGAGAAGTAGAGCTGGCTGCACAGATAAATCTAGGTTTAATTGGGTTTTAAATCAAAGAAATTGGACAAAAATCACATTGCTGCTAACATTCTGTTGCTGTCCCTATCCATGTACTGAACCAGAAAGCATAGGGACTAATAGAGATATCAAGCTCAGTAACCACTGCTGTATACAATGAAGAACATGCAATGGGTTTGTCTCAAGGTACCTATTTCATGTGCAGCATCCACTCTGCAAGAGAACAAGGTGGGTTTTGGAGACACTGACAATGGCACAGCACCTGTTTTAACTCTGAACATTCAGTTGATGTGATTCTCAAGCGCTTCAAAATGGAAAACTCATGTTACTAGGTCTTCAACAATCCAGCACTTAATTCCTCTTTCAATCAAAAGGACTTCTGCAATCCAATGTCTGCAAGTAAAAAACACAACCTCTTTTCACACTTGACCACAGAGTTCATGTTTTCATACCCTTTTATGATACACACTACTGTGCTGGAAGAAATTACCTGAAGTTGTTCACATAGAAATCAGTGGTAATCAGGTCACTGGCGCACCCCAGATCTAGCAGCCATTGTAGACAGATTGATTCCTCATGAAAACTATTCGTAGACTGCAGCAGCTACCCAATAACCCTGTAGTTAGTTCAGTCCTGAAACCCAACCTCTCAGAACATTTCAAGTAACTCCACCACCATACTGTAGAAAACAGTAAGAACAGCATTTGATTCCCTGACAAGACTGAAAGATATATCAGATCTGTCTAACCAAGAAAGGTATACAACAATCACAATTGCGATCAACGGAGTGCAATTTTCAAGCAATTTGTGTTCCTCCACAATTGTAGCACTCTGCAACCACACAAAATGCATATTGAGTTAGCTGTTCACAAAGGAAGAGAACTCTACAAAAACCAGAAGTTAATGATATGTGTCTCACCTCAGAAGTTGATTGCAGCTCGGGTTGCAGCAGTTCTAGAAAATGTGCTGCAAAATCTATTTGGTAAAAAAGTCCTAAACACTGGGTTTTTGCCTGCATATCCATGGCTCTTTCGCCATCTGCAGCACAATCCAATTTTGTGTTCATGTCAGTCTCATATGATGCTTATGATTTAGAATTTAGGGTCTGAGATTGCAGAGGGAAAAAACAAACTCTAGACCAAGATCATCAGCACATCTCCTTGCCATTTCCATTTGTACCCAAGCTTGAAAAACCCTTCCCAACAACACGGATCCTCTTAGATTTCCTCTTCTTACAGATCTCAGGGTTTTAGGTTTAGGGTTTAAGGTCTCAGATTGCAGACGAAAAAAAACACAGATCTAGAGCACATCCCCTTGCCATTTTGTGCTGTACCGAAGCTTGAGAAACCTCTCCCAACAACAACACCGATCCTCTTTGATTTGCCCTTCTTACAGATGTCGGGGTTTTAGGTTTAGGGTTTAGGTGGAGAAGAAACCTTCTCGCGACCGGAATCTCTTGTTCCATGTACAAACTTCTTCGCAGCTTCACTCTGCAGGGTTTAAGGCCTGTCGTCTCTTGATCTGGAAGCTCAAGCTCTTCTGAGTACTGCTGGATTTTGAAACTACCTCTCACATGTGGGTTGTCTTGGATCTGATTCTTCTTTCTCCTCCTTCTTGGAGCTCGACTGTGTTGTTTTGAGTGTAATCGATCACCAGGAACAATACCATGGCAGCAGCAGCAGCAGCTTTGCCACCTCTCAACTTATATGGTATAATGAAATCCTTCTTCAATCCCGGGTGTTTTGCAATGTCCCCATTTTGTTTTGTGGGTGATTGAGGAAAAACTCCTGCAGATGTTATAGGGCTAGGTCAATGGTATGTGTTTCATGCAGTGTTTGTGGATTTCTCTGTTTGTGCGAGCAGCAGAAATGCAAACACTTTTTTCGTCATGCTTACCATGGATTGTGAATTTGCAATGAGCTGGGTTTTGATTCTCACACATTTTTGAAGATTTTGTGTGTATGTGTGTTTTGTGCAGTAAGGGAGCCAGATGGGTTGTCATTGTTGGTTGGACCTCCTTTCGCTCCAGAGCCTGTCACAACAATAGACAAGTGAGCAAGCTTCAGTTTCCCATGAAATTCTTGCATGCAATTCTATTGCTACAGATGTGTGCAATTTTTTTTGCTTTCAGTGATGAGGAAAGAAATGAAGAAGAGCTTCTGTCTGTCTCTTGAGATTTTGAGTCTCTAAGAACAGCAGCAAAATCTTTTCCTCTGGAGAGAAAGAAAGAGAGGCAGTCAAGGCTCTTTCACATTTGCATTCCAAGGATTGAGTAGAGAGAATTGGATTTTGTTGTTGCAGGGTGACATGCAATTCAGCAAGGTTTAGTGATGATGGCAGCAAGTTAGCAGTGATCACACTGGATGCAGTTACAGTGTACGCCTGTGACACTGGCAAAGAGGTTCTTAAGCTTCTTGTTGCTGGTGTGGCAGCCATTGCATTCTCACCGCAGGGCTCATACTTGCAGACATTCCAAAAGCCACAAGCACAGCAGAAGAACCTGACCATTTGGAATGCATTGTCGGGTGGCATTGTTTTACAGCAATTTCAGAAGTCAATCTCCAAAACCACTTGGTAAGTTATGCCATTTTGTTTGTTTAGCAGTTCTATCATGATAAACACCACTCTTGATCTTACCATAAAACTAGCTCCTGATTGCAAAGCAAAGACACAAGTGCGTGCAAACAGGCATGGTCCACAGGAGAATCAAGCAATGATTGTGGGTTCATTGATTGCTGTGTCAGGCCAATTGTTCAGTTCAGTGAGGACGAGAGTGTTGCATGCCGATTAGTGACAAATGAAGTTCATTTCTTTAATGGACGTGATTTTGCCAAAGGAATTGTTGATCGGTTGCGCCTGTCTGGTATTGATGGTGTCCAACTGTCATCATCACCACCATCGCACATTGCTACCTATGTGCCTGAGATAAAGGTCAGTTTCTTCACACAAGTGTGCATTGTTCCAAGGCTAGGACTAATATATTAGATGATTCTGGATGTGTGTGGTGAACAGTTCCCTTTGGAATATTGCAACCTTTTGTACAAGTTATGAAGATTCTTGCTTGCTTGGTTTCATTGCTTGCTGACAAGTTTGTCTTTCATGCCAGGGGGCACCAGCTAGTGTACAAATTTTTGAAAGAACACAAGTGAGTCAAGCACAACCTGTTGCCCGACGCAGCTTTTTCAAGTCAAACACAGCACAGCTGACATGGAACAAAGGCTCTACTGGGGTTCTAGTTTTGGCAACATCAGATGTTGATAAGACAAATCAAAGCTACTATGGAGAGAGTCGGTTGCACTTTTTGACCAGTGATGGTCGGCATGAAGGAGCTGTGCCATTGAGTAAGTTAAACTGTTTCTTCTTCTTCTTCAGGTTCATGCAGGTGGCATTGGTCCATTGAAGAAACTGTTGGTTTTACATGTGCAATTTAGGAGGGTTTTTTGAGGTACCCAACAAGAGCACAGGGGGATAAGAAAAACAAACCATTTGCATGTCAAGACTCATGGATGCACAACACAGAGGGCTTTTGCAAGCATTAAGATATATTATCTGAGACTAGGATTCTGTCAGATTTTATAAGGAGGGGCTCTGAAGATGGGTAAATCCTATTCATGAATTTTCTTTTCTGGAATTGTTTTTTGGCAGGCAAAGAAGGACCGATTCATGATGTGCGGTGGTCACCTACTGGCAAGGACTTCTTGGTTATCTATGGCTGTATCCTTTCATTCCAACAGATGAGAGCACATTTGTGTTTAGCTGCTGGAAGACTTACCATTTCAATTGCATATAGTTGTGCAAAGAAGCTGCTGGAATAAGTCTGAACTTCTATCCAGAACACACATTGGGTTCTTCACTATGGTTAGAATTGATATTTTCTTGGGATAAATTTCCCTCATGGGTGTGCTTTACTTTGTTTCCTCCTTGATGTACAGTGCAGTTATGCCAGCAAAGGCTACATTGTTCAGTGCAGTCTGCAAGCCACTTTTCGAGTTTGGACAAGGGCCTTACAATACCATCAGATGGAGTCCCCAAGGCAGATGTATCCAGCTCCAAGCTTTGAATGTTGTTTGTTCTGCTGGATCACATGCTAATTTGATGATCCACATAGAGGAGGAGAGAAGGAAGGGACAGAACTGCAAAGGCAATATGTTCAAATGCTTATTTGCACCTTGCTTAGGTTACTTGCAGGAGGAGGATTTGTATGTAAACCTGACCTTCTGCACACATTGGATAGATCTGCAAAATGTTTGGTGGCTGAATATTGTTGCTGCTTTTTGCTGCTTGATGTGGTCTGAGCCCTTAATGGATTGAAGTCATTTGCTTGGCGGGATTTGGCAATCTTCCAGGAGATATGGTATGTATCTGTTGAAACTCAGAAAGAAGGAAAAGAATGCAATGCAGCAGCATATCTCTGATATGTACAAGAGTGTTTAGTGTTTAGGATTTCAAGTTTTATTTCTAAATGGTGTGAGGGCTCTTTTGCAGGCTTTCTGGGATAGGGAAACACTTAAAAGCTTTGGAACCACAAAAGCACCCATGTCTGTCACAAGTGAGTGGTCACCCGATGGCCGCCACTTCATGACAGCAACCACCGCACCACGACTTCAAGTAGACAATGGGTAATGCCAAAAGCACTCTTGCACACAAAATCTGCTTTGGATAACTGCTCAGAGGTAGGCAGATGCATAATTTGTTCTGTGGGGAGAAGTGAGCCTTAACACCTGCACACCCCTTTCAGGATCAAGATCTTCAAGTATGATGGAACTCTTCACTATGAGAAGAAGTATTCAAAGCTTTATCAGGTAATACAATACATCTCACTAGTACTTCCATGAAAACTACTTCCAAAGTCTAGTCCGTTGGTTGAAATGCTGATTCTTCATTGCCAAATGGACCTGTCTGGTGGATCAGGCTGAATGGCGACCTGCCCGAATTGGATTGTACCCAGACACTCCTCCCTCTCCACGTGCCCGGAAACTTGACGCCAAAGCAGCACCTGCAAAGAATGTTCCAGCAAACATAGGTAGTATCTCAAAACTCCACATTGTTTTGCTGGCTCAGACTGTCTGAAATCAGATTGCTGCTACAACCTGGTTACCACAGTTTTTCAACCTAATGCACTTGCAAAATTTACAGCTTTGAGATCACAAGACACTATAGGTTGCTAATCCAGAGACCCATCACATTAGAGTCTCCAAGCTATTCTTGCAGTTATGGGTCCTTGGGGATTTTCTTTTTAACAGATTCTTCCTCTTGCACATCAGCCTACCTGCGAAAGGATTTATCTCCCATGGTGGTATCCTCTCTTCTGCTACTATTTGCACAAACAAATTGTAACTTGTTAGGTGGGCTGGCAGGTTCAACACCAGGAACTTATCGACCTCCACATTCTAGTCAATCAGCTTCAGTGAAGGCACAGGTAACTCTTTCATTTTCAGAGCTCTGTGATGGATTGTATTGTTGAGGAGATTGATAATTCTGGACGACAAAGATAATTTGTAGCTGCAACCAATTGAAGCAGTTTGCTGCTATTGATTGGGAGAACAACACACACTAGTTGCATATTTACTATCTTGCTTTTGCACTCTCACATTTGGCAGTTGTTTGGGGAAGACGAGACATCCAAAGGCAACACTGGGTGAGTGACAAACTGCCCATCTTAAGATACATGGCTATGCATGTGTGCACATTGAGTGACAGAAAGTTCCTTTTCTAAGAAGTGTTGAAGGTTATGATGTTGGTTTGTTTTGTTGATGATGACTGGTACTTGTGTTCTTCGTTGCAAGATTGAAAATTTGCTGGAATGGCAGGGCAACTGGAGGTCTTAGCAAGAGTGCACTAAAGAACAAGAAGAAGCGGGAGAACAGAAAGGAGAAGGACCAACAAGAATTGAAGGCTGTTGATGATTCTAATGTTACTTCACTGGTGAGTGCAGAGCACTTGTGAATGTAGAGATTGTTGCATTGTTTGCGAAGGTTTGGATCTCACAGAGACTGGAAGCTAATGCACTTGTGAGACTCATATTTTTGAGTGTGCATTGTTTTTTGGAGCTTAACATGTACATGCACATGCACACATTACTATATGTTGGTTGGAGCAGGAAGCACAACTCGGAGGTGCATCACTTGATGGCAATTCAGCAGATGCAGGTTTTGGGTTTTCTGAACTCTTTTTGCTTTTTCCTTGACACAGAGTCCTGCTTTGCTTGATTGATTCCTGATTAGAAAATTTTGTAGTGATCTCATTGTTTGTGAGAACAAGAATGGCTTCAGTTTAAGATTCATGCGTGTATATATGTATCCTTATGGTGTCACATTTGGTTTTGCTGTATTAGGCAACAGTTTGTATCCTTGTCTTCCTCTTGTTAGTGTTCTGGTATAAGAAATGTGGATATTGATGTTGTAGGTCCAGGTGATTTGACCAAGAAGTTGAGAGCACTTCATAAGAAGCTACGGCAGATTGAAGAAACAAGAGCCAAAGCCACAGAAACTGGGGTTGCTTTGACTGCAAGTCAATTAGAGAAGCAGAGTCAGGAGACCAGCTTACGGGAAGAGGTGAAACACTTGGAAGCTCAACTGACAACTTCAAGTTAAGAAGATCACTAGCTGCCAAGGCGTGTAAGTAGTCAGTCTTGTAGTAGTGCATCATCAATGAGGGAGATGCAGGCATCTTAACACTTGATGTTGCAGCATCTGCTTTGATGAGGCAGATGTGGCCAGACCCCAGGAACTAGTATTCCACGTTAAAGTGAAGCTTGGATCCATGCATTAGGATCCCAGAAATGTTGTTGCTTGAGATAGTCTCAAGTCACAGGCACTCAAAACATGCACATTGTAAGGTGCTTTACAGGTTGCAACCACTTTCCATTGCCCTGCAATGAATGGTGTTTTGCATCTCAACAAATTCAGGTTAATTTGATGGCAAATTTGGTTACTCAACACCTATTGAAGGGGTGCGCATGTGTGTGTGTGTTGCTCTCTCTCTCCCACCTTCTAAGTAAGTTGTGTTTATGAACCTCAAAATCGGCCTTTTTGGTCAATGTTTTTGTTAATGATTTTCTTAACAAAAAGGTATAGTGATATTGTTCAAAAAATGGGTGATGGATTTCTCTCGACCTTTAAACATTTTTGGATACTTTTCCAAACATACACTATAACTATCATCATCATTTGAAATAGTATTTAGGTTACAAGGTAAGAAAAAAAGAAATCTTAAGGGATGCACCCTTTACACTACATTGTGGAAGTAGTGGATCTTCAAGACTTCAATTACAAAACTTACTTCAGTCCTTAAGATTTCAGTTATTGTGGAAGTAGTGGACTTAAATCTTTAAGAATTCAGTTACTATGGAAGAAGTGGACCTTTAAAAACTTTTAAGTTACAAAAATAAGCTTTTGGAAGGGCTTCCCATCTTACAAGTCAATCATTGCTCTTTAAAAAACCTCCAAAATGGATAAAGGAGCTTCCTTCATTGGAGAAGAGTCACCTTCATTCATCGAAGTGTGAGGAAATTACCTATTTGAAGAGAAGTTCCAAGCAGTTCATTGCCCCGAATATTTTGCTGCCCCTTACAGGAGATTTCTTTTTTGAAGAGGAGTGGTGTCAAAGTTGAGGGTTGTGAACAAAAGAGAGTCAGTCACATACTAGTGTTTAGATTGATCATTGGTTTTTAGCGCACCCATTGCTATTCCAAAACAAGACATTATCAAACGAGACAATCTTGATCTTTACTTTTCCAAACTGCACACATTGGCATCCAACAACCAATTTAGGGCTAACTTATTGGAGAAAGGAAAGTAAGTTTGTGTGGGTTCTTGTTTGTTTTACAAAGTTGTATGATAACAATAGCATGCATGCTAGAGCTTGAGAAGCCCAACATTTCTCATGCTCCCATTAATTCCTTGTTTATGGTTCTCATTGGATGAAACCAAGTGAGGCTTCAAGCTCTTGCAAATTGATGAAAGGAATTGAACCTAAAAGGTTTATGTGGAAGAGACGGAAGCATAATTGATGCACACATCTTGAGTTTAATACCTAAAACTTTTTCTTTGCTGAAAATTTGTTTGTACCTTTTATTTCTTATGTTTTGAACAGATCTTGTCAATTTTACCTTGGATAGAAACTTTTTTGTTGGTTTATGAGAAACAACTCGATTCATCTTTTATTTAGTTAGGAAGGTTTTTTATCTTTGGTTTTTTCAATGATACATGATCTTCAAAATGAAAGACATGATTTTTTAACAACCACGATTATTTGAAATTTTCATTTGGACTACATTTTAAACATTGATTTATTTTTTAATAAAAATAAAGATATAAGTCTAGATTCTATTAAACTAGATATAATGTATCTAGCTCTCCTGGTGCTCATGATAAATAAGAGGGTCAAAACACACTAATAGGAGTCAAAAAGATTGTTGAAAGTTTTTGAAAATTTGAAATTATAATAAATATGTTTTTGTTTTGAATTTTAAAGTTATGTTGATTGTTCCACATTGTTTTAAAGAACTAATATGAATATTGAGGAATTCAAATTAAAAATTTGTTAAATCAAATTTTGAATTTGGATTTTAGTAAAGAATTTTAAACTTGAGAAATAGTTGTGTCAAAAGTAATCAATTTTTCAGAGGACTAAGGTAAAACTAATCATATTGTTCCACATTGATTTGTAGTCTAACCTCTAGTAAGGGTTCAACATACTGAAGATGATCAGGCACCAAACCTTTAACTCATGTACAAAAATCTTCTTTATGATTTTTTTCCTACGACCATTTTGCTATGAATTTTGGGGTTGCCACTTCCATGTAACGATCGAGAGTTTGTAGGACATTACCATGTAAAAAGGATTACACTTGTATCTAACAAGAATTAGAATAATAAGTTCTAGCCCAAAACAAAAATATTTTAAAGTTTATTAACCAATGGGTCGCACAAATTTTGCACCTTTTAGCATAATTATTTTATTTTAATTTATGTAAAAACAATGACCATTCAAAGGCTAATCAATCAAAATGGGGCCAACCCAACCATTTAGCCTAAATTAAAAAGGGATGATGTCATGCCCATTTCATGTGGTTGGAACACAAATGAAAGCTTGAAGATGTGTTTTATTTACATAATTCCACTAATGTACCAGTAGAGCAAAGATACCTTCTGAAATCATATGGTTAAAAGTTGCATTTTATACTTAGTCATGAATAATGCAATTACTATGTAATTGCTAGAGAGTAGGGCATAACAAAAAATCCATTGTTCTTTGTTCAAGGCATCTACCTTCTATTGTGATCATTGCATTTATGGAAATCTTTTTCAAGTTAAATAACTTTTAATTTTGCTTTCAAGTTACTTTGATCTTTAAAAAAACAAATTTTTGTGACCTATTTATCATTTCAAAAATGTTAATTATTGTTGTTCCTTTTAAAAGGAAAAAATCTTTATGAACAAACTTGGTTGTTTTTCGTAATAAGGCTTGAAAGGATTGTCACTTATTATTATCTTCTTAGATGTGACAGACCTATTGTTAAATATTGCCAAGGGTCCTGTTACATTAACATAAAAAAAAAAAGAAATTGGACCTATATCCTCAAATTTCACTGTGTTGTTAAATAATTGAAAATGAATAAATTTGTGATGATATTTAAGCATGATGTTTTTTAGGGGGTCAGCATCCACTATGTGGCATTGGGCTTACATTTTGAATTTTGGTAATAATAAGACCTTTTAGTCATAAACCATGTAGCGAATATTCCTTCCCATAACTTAATTTTTTTATTGTAACTTCAACTAACTTAATTCTCAATTAAATGGCAATTCAAATGACATTTTTTGCAATTGCTTGAGTAACATAATTGGTCGAATGGCAAGATCCTTTAAACCCCAATGAACTTGAGGGAGACCAAGTTTTAATAATAACAAATTCAATGGTAACAAAATTTAAATGATAATAACCTACTACTCACATTTAGAAAGTGGTCACAATTTTAAAGTTATGAAATTTGAAAGTTTCAAAAAAATTTAATATATTTATAAATCTCAAAATTTCAAGAGTCTTTTACCACATGTAAATGGTGTCTTTTACCACATATGCAACCCATTTAACATCCTTAAACATTGGATTCTATTTTTTCAAAATAGCTTGCCTTTTCAAGTAGGTTGTCATTCTCTTCTAGTAATATCTCCACCACAAAAAACTTTGCGAGTTTGTCTCCATCAACAAGCTTGTAATCCATTTAAACATGAATTGGCCAATTATTATAAATCATGATAAACTTGTCAAGATTTTCAACCCCAAGATGACATTGTCACAAATTAATGAACATGACTACATCTAAAAAGATTTGTTTAATCTTGATTTATGGACCCAAGATGTCGAAAATTTGTTGTGTCAAAAATCCCATGTTTGGGAATTTGAATTCATTAACAAACCATCACATCAACAAATCAGGGCCATTTGCATTCTCCACATGGAACATACAAAACCAATATAGTTCAACTTTGAAAAGACCTTTAGTAGCCTCTTGTGTTGAAGTTATTAACCCAAGCAAACTAGTTGAAATCAAAGGTGGTTCCTGTGTTGGAAGAATTGGGCCTCCAACTTGACTTGGATTCAAAAAACCCATAACAACTTTCAACAAGGGTAGCACAACCAAATTATTATATTATTGCATTAATGTGACAACTTGATCCCAACTAATGTGATCCATGATGCAATCCATGCCTTTGAAATGTAGATCCAACATCAAAGCAAACATGTTTTTTTTTTTTTTTGAGAGAAATTTTTAAGAAAACCCAAAAAGGACACAACATGTTAATGCCCAACAACCTATATCCTAATTAAATTCATCACATTGAAGTGGAACAAGAACAACAACAAAACATGCATACTCTTTCATTTTCCCCATGATTAGCAACAATGTATTGGATATAATTAATACCTTACATGTTGATTCAACAAACACTAATGAACAACTAGGTTTAAGGTTTTAAATATTACTTAAGCAATCAACCATGTGAGCCTATTGGGAACCTTAACCTATAAAGATGAATTTTGTTAGGTGTTACAAATGTTGATAACATTTGTGCACTCCAAGGTTTTTTGGAATAAAATTACCTTGGAAACAAAACATGTTTTCACAAGGGCTTTAAATTTTTTGTGCCACAGGCCAACCTCATGGCAAGCTTTTTTTTATTCATGTTTATTTTTTATGGACTCATTGATCTTGTCACAACTTTAGCCTTGGGCTTGCGATCAAAGTAATGCTTACAAAGGTGCATGCCAAAAGTGAAGCTTGAGAGTCACATTTCATGCTTTTGGTAGTGTAGAAAAGTGTGAGGGAATGAACCTTCACACTCCCAATTGAGCTCCCACTTTGGGAGTTGGAGTCCCAATGGACTTTCGAATTTTCAGAAGGCAATTGCAAGGGTCAAAACTCATTGGATTAAAAAGTTCCTTATACCATTGGAAAGATCTTGGAACTTAGATGTTTAAAATGGGCTCACATGACTCATTTGGCTATTTAAAACATAAGTTATGGCCAAAAGAAGGGTCAGGAGTCAAATTGCCAATTTGATTTTCAACCATTAAAAGTTAGGAATCGCCCTAATTTACTTGCGTGTAGGTGGCGTGTGTTGGAAAACTTTCGACAAAGGATATAACTTTGCTTTATACTTCACTTCAATCAGAGGTTTGTACAAAAAGTTATGGGCCTCCAAAGTCGCGGGAGTCCTAATTTCAAGAATTTCAAGACTCCTAATTTGGGAGTCCTGGGACAAAATAACATTTGGGTGTAAGCCTTATGGCCAGGCATAGATAATACTATAAGGGGGAAGGTGGTGGCTTTCCCTTTATTTGGGCCGTGGTGAATCTTGTGAGTTCGTGTGTGCGTGTGGTTCATCCGTGCACCAAAAATGTTCCAATTATGCATTAATTAACTTGTTGTTTGGTTTGTGCAGGTCCGTGTGAATAAGTGAACCGCTTGTCGCTCGTACTAATCCCTATTCCGGAACTCCAACATGCCCCTCTACCTTCGAAGTGCTATGAATTAGGAGTCTACCCCAACTTTTTATCCTTTTGTTGTTTTCACATTTAGATTCGTAGTTGAGTCTATCAAGGAGTTTGGGGTGCATCAAATCTAGGTAAGGTAATTGTCTTTTGGAAAATAATTTGCACATATTTCAAACTAACTTTTTTCATGTTCACACCCATTTTAATTTCATTCATGGCATACTAACATGCATGTGACATAACATCATCAAAGTAAAAGCCAATAAATGGTTAAAATAATTGTAATCTTATTGTGCTCACATGAGACAATAGATATGAAGGTCGTTGTGATAGAATTCAAATTGGTTTTTTCATCTTTGAACTATGTAATTACCTTATTTATCAAGTTGAATTCAACCAATAGAACCTCACTTGCTTTGTAAAAATTACATTAAAAATATCAAGTGCTTCAAACAATCTAACAGTTATGTGACAAAGAATTCAAATTTGGTTAATGAAATTGAGGAGTAAGGCAAAAAGGTCATAACTGAACTTCAACATCCACAAATCCAATATTGTTGTCATAATTGCACATTAACGAATGATAAGAAACACATAAGTTTCCATGATTTTCTATGACAAAGCAAGAAGGTGTTCACAAATAATTTTGGGAGAAGGAAATTGAACTTGGCCACAAAGACATAACAACATTCATTTCAACCAAAGGCTTTCCACAATAAATAATGGCATATAACCAAGGCTAATAGTCATCAATGAACCCCATCTTAATTGGGTTACATTTTTTTGTAAAACCTCACACTTTTGAAAAAATTGGTGATGGTAATGGGCATGACAAATGCCCTATGTTTACATTTTTGCCATTTACCACCATCTCTACCCTCTAAATCATTTTTGTACATCATACACTTCACCAAATCTGAGCCATGTTCATTTACTTCTTTATGGCCACAATGCCATGGTTAAGGTTGTAAGTTATAAAATCTTTCCAATGCTTGGTTGAACTATGAGAACTTGCAAAATTTTCAAAAGAATGACACAAAACACACATCATGAGTTACACTCCTTGCATGTTGACTTCAACAATGTTGTCATTTAATGTGAAAAAAACTCACAACTTTGCTACATAGTGAACAGAACCTAGAAACTTTGGTTGGTGATGAATTGTGTCAATCCTTGCTTCTAGAATGCCTCTTCTTTAACTTGTAGCTTTTCATCAACTACACACACAACTTTGCAACACTTCTTTTCGACAATATAAAATTTTCAAACTCATTGACAACTAGATTATCAAACCTTATAGCATGAAACTCTTTTATAGCAATGTCTCTATTCAAATGGAACCATATCCAATACCATAATGTGTCACACTATGGATCTCTTTGGATCTTTGCAACAAACTCTAGTAGGTGGATAAATAAATTCTTTGCTAGGTAGAATATTTAAATATTGAATAATAAATAATATTCATCCATTATCAAGGTGAAAGGAAAGGGTCAGGGCGCACCTGTGCACTGACTCCCCACCCCTTTCTTTTACAATGCATGGTTTCTGCTGCTGCCCTGCCCAGCACTTTCCCAAAAGGAGAAGTTGGAACTATATCGGGGCCACCCGGCCCGTGTTCGAGACACCGGCCCCCGACGTTGTACGGGGTAGCCGGAACCGGATTGCAGTTACAAACTACAAACCCGCTGTTATAGTGGGGTTCCCCCGGTTTGATTTGAAAGGGTTACCGTTCCCGCCTGACCCGGACGCGGACTCGGGCCGGCCCGGTGAAGCTCTGTCTCTCTCGTTTTTGCAATCGTGTTTTTGCTTGTTTCTTCCTTTTTTCCGGAGCGATGGCGTTGGAGAACAATTTTCTATCACAGTAGCGAGACTGCTCTTCTTTTGTCTTTCACATTTTTTTTCTCTTTTTTTTTCCCCCCCTTTTGTTTGTTGTTTTTAATTTGTTGCCTTCCGTTACTTGCTGGAGCTTTGTGGTCAGTGAACAAGGCCATGGGGATGTCAAGCGCTACATTCTCTTTAGAAATTGGGTCATCAGCAACGAAGAGTTTCGTTCCATGAGGTTTGGATCACGATGTTGAGAACTTCTTTGCATGATGGGTTTTGGCCTTTCTTTCTTCGCAGTCCTTGAAGAAGCCGTGCGATTGTAACTCATGCGGTACGCGCTTCTTTCATGACAAAGAGAATTCGGAGTTTAGGGGAATAGAGGTCGGATCCATCCATCGATTCTTTGTGTGTGTGTTGCCGCCGCCATTACGGGGTCCAAGAGGGGAAGGGAGGAGGACGCCATGAGGCGCTCAACGCTGGGCGCGATGAGTCCATCGCAGCTCAACAGGAGAGCCTCAGGGAGCATCGGGGCAGCAAGAGTGTTGGGCAAACAGTCTCGTCTGTCCAATGTCTTCCCAATGGCAGTAGCTAGTGCTTTGAACAGGCAGCAGCTGGGAGGACCGCCGCCACCACAACCATCAAACCTCCCCCGACGCTCCAGCATACATGGGAAAGCAGCCAGCTCGCAACAACAGCCGCAGCATGTGGATTCCAGACCCTTCAACGAGAAGAGCTTCCAGCATGATTGCATCCGAAAATTGACAGCATATCTGACGACACATGGTTACAATGTAGCCATATCTACCAAGCTTCTTGCAGCTCCATCCAGCAAAGAAGTTCTCAACATTGTTCAATTCCTCTTCCACCAACTGGATCCAGGCTTCAAGTTTGCAGCGAAGCTTGAGGAAGATGTGCCCATGATGTTCAAGAGAGTCGGGTATCCCTCCCAGATCAGTAAGAGTGCTTTGTATGCAGCAGGGAGTCCACACACATGGCCTGGGCTTCTTGCAGCTCTTGCCTGGTTGGTAGATCTTCTGGTATACCAAGAGAAAAAAGAGACTGCAGACTCAGAATCAGCTCCATTTGATGACAATGGTTTAAAGCTCCAACTGGAGTATTTCAACAGATCTTATGATTGTTACTTGAATGGAGATGATGATGAATGTGAACGCCTCGACACCATCTTCAAACAGCAATTTGAGGACATCAAGGTGCAGCTTGATGACAAGAAACAGAAGCTTGAGAGCTTGGTAACCGAAGTGCAGAATAAGCTGCAGGCTCTGAAGAAAGAACCATCGGCGCTCATGATACAGCAGTCCAAAAAGGC
>Ga0116231_10009902_pt1 | contig 15707 bp, 15 predicted proteins | sample S1TSphgellanicum_2_FD_89695 | JGI IMG/M metagenome (GOLD analysis project Ga0116231, IMG submission 89695) | Host-associated microbial communities from peat moss isolated from Minnesota, USA - S1T2_Fd - Sphagnum magellanicum MG | ecosystem: Host-associated > Plants > Peat moss > Unclassified...
CCTGTGCCCCAGTTCACAGTGCCACAGCAACAGATGTTTTAAGGTACCTTGTACAAATTTTGTACCTACTTCACAACAGAATGAGTGTAAGGAAGTCTTTGTTAACCATAGCCACAACCACTCATCACCACCGCCACAGATTCTTTCACAGGGTATCAGCAAGTAGTGATGCTGAATCTCTTCCAAGGAAGGGGGTGGGTAGCACTGCAGACCCAGATTTCAAGTTCAGTGAATCCTACATTCTTGGAAATCTTCAACCTTACAGGCAAGTTCAAGCAATTCTTTGTCCTGAGTTCTATGTGTACAGAGCACCAGCTAGTAGGGTTCAACCCCTCCCTAGTGGTGTACCACAGATCCAACCCATGTGAAAATTGCCAAATTACCAGGCAAATGTTTATTAGACACAGGCATTTCAGCTTACTCTCCTGTCCCTGTAGTAGTTTATACCTGTTTCTCGATACAATTTTGAGCTATATGTCCCTCAAGAATCAACCCAATTCTTTCTTCTTGTATTGAATCAGATGATTTGCCATTCCATTACTGATAGGAATGTCATCTTTCCATAGGTAATTTGTATTTTTGTCTGAACGCCGTGATAAACTCTACCAGTTTTGGTTTGGATGGGAATATCTATTCCAGTGTTGTGGGCAATGCCATTATTCTGTGATTCTCTTGTAGGAATAACACATGACATTTTATCAAGGCATCAAATGGCACACTGTGGTGCCCAATCCTCAGGGAACATGCGAGGTAACGTAGTAAACAAATAGGTACTCTCTCTCTCTCTCTCGCTTTGTAGCAGAACCTAAAAGATGGAGAGCCGCAAACAGAAATGCCAGGTTTTGTATAGAAAACAATATTGGTTTTAAGGAATGCAAACTTGCATAGATGGGATAACAGCAAAGTTATGTTACTCTCTGAAGCAACAAGAATGTTTTGTCCAAATTATTTTTGTTCTAAGGTTTCTTTTGATGTGTCCAAAGACTTGCTTCTATGTTCTGGAGATTTTCTTTGAGCACAGTCCTTGGAAGTTAGGCATGATTAAAAGACCTCAGTAATCGTTCAGAGTGTGATTTAAGGTGAATCCATTTCTAGCAGAACGGAGTGTCCCATGTTATGATATAACTTCTCATGGGATTGCTATATATGTATATATGTATGAGCTGTTGAAGAGGTTTGAAACTATCTTATACTAGTGATGCACTAGTATTGTTTGGTAATTGAAGGTGATATGGGGAAGCATTCAGAGAAAATGATCGAACGCAAGTGATGCAGTAATATTATTTGGTAATCAAAGGTGATATGGGGAAGCATTTCATTCAGAGCAATTGTGGGAGGTGAATTTTCGTTTCATAAGAATAAGTAAATAGGTCTTTTCAAATAGCTAAAATTACGGATCTTGAAACTAAAGTTCCAACAGTACCACCTACCTTACCTACCTTGTTAATAATTCTCCAAGCACTACTCCAAAGGAATTTGCACTTGGGAAAAGACTGCATCGTAAGTGTTTTGAAGATATTTGAATGCAAAGTTTGCAAAAATGTCCCAAATGGAACATGGAGGAAAATTTGATTCAAAATGTTCCAAAAATATTAAAGTAGTCCAAGCAGCAAGTTTACATTGCCAACGTCAATTTGCATGCAACTATTGCCACATTTCACTGGCCAATTGCAACAACAAATTATTCAAAGTGAGCCCATTTGTAAGACAAGGTTCACATATGACTGATAAGGCTGGAGCTTTACTCATGGTAAGGCCCTTGGGGGAGGGAGGGTGTTGCCAGAACAGGGGCCATGGCTGGTTTCACCTCACAAGCAAGCCCACCCCCAAGTCCAATTCTGGCCACACTGAACCAGCACCCACCAGCGCACCATCCACTGGATGCCCATCATTACTCAATTGTGGATGAACCTCTGAGTGAGTTAAGATTTGGTTTCACCTTGATAACCGATTATGTAGGAAATAGGTCTAATACATAGGTAGGTAGAAAAATAGGTAATTTACTAGGTAAGTAAATGGTTTGTTACATATGTAAGGGCTGTTTTTACTACCTACCTACTAACAACCTGTTTGTGGGTTGTTAGTAGGTAGGTAGAAAAAAAAAACGCAACTGAGGTAACCACCATGGTTTGCTAGGGGAACTGAAACCCAACAGAAAAACTGTTTACTGACCACTTACCATTCATCCTTACCTTGGTGCACTGGTGGGTGCTGGTTCACTGTGGCCCCCAATTCTGGTAAATGCCCTTCCCCTAAGGGCCGCCCAACTTAACACATGATCGGTAGAGAGGGGAAAACAAGTAAAGCCAAAACTTGAAGATCTTTACTTAATACAACAAATAATTTTTGATTCTATATTAAATGCCAAATCCACAATATTTTTTCCAAGCCTTCAACACTCAGCACCCAACATGTTCAGCTCATCCAAGCTAGTATTACTTCCTACATTTATAATAATAATAAAAAGATGACAAAAATTATTGTTTAAAAATTAAATGACAACAACCTCGAGGCCCACTCTACACTACTTGCCTTCCAAACAATTGTTTTTGTTTTGCATGTGGTGTGGTGATCGATAGTTAGCACCAATGTTTTTTTTGGGGTGAAATTTGACAATATGACTTTTTTTAAAAGGAGGGTGATAAATGGACAAAGGGTTTTTTTCAGAGAAAATAAGCCCAAGTCGTCACGTTATGAAGAAAAAAATTCAAAGTTGTTATATTTTGAGAATAGGTTCCAACAAATTGCCAAATTATAGTAGGAATCCTAAATTTTTCTACTTCGCCCCCCCCTCTGATCTCTTGCTGAATTGGCTTAGTCCTCTTGTGCGTGATCGCCAACCCACCTACTTCACAAATTTGAGAAGAAAAAAAACACTAGTTGCACTTGTTCAAATTGAAGACGTGATGCAAAGCCGTGAACACAAAAAGTTGTTGTAGGACACAAAAAGAAGACTAGGTATTCATTTGAACCCTAAAATTTGGGGCCCAAAAACCACTCCTGGTCATGGGTTTTTACATGGCAAAATTTCCTGTCAAATAGGCCAAAAAATTTCCCCCCAAAAATTTTGTTTGCCAACAGGAGGCCTTCAAGAACTTGTCCAAAAAGTGAAAAACCGCTTTAAAAAATGCCCCCAAACTAAAATCCAAGTTGAAATGTGGCAAAAACATTTTGAAAGTTTTCTATGTTCGAAATTTGGTGATTTTTTCCCCCAAAAAAAGGGAATATGGAACCGTAAAGCACTTGGAGAAAATTTGTAGTGTCCGTGGAGGGCACCTTACATCCATGAATTTCCCTCCTAGAAATTGCGAGGGACACTATGCCTACTCCTGAAAGGTGGTAGGGAAAATTAAGCAAGCCTACTTATAGGTGTAAGAACCCTCCCACTATTGAGGAGTGGGCATAAGAACACTCCCCTTCACAAACCAAACTTGACTATCACCTCATCCTAGGGCCCTTGTTTTGGAATGCCCCCCACCCTAGGGCTTTACCCTACACAAAACATTTTCATTTTTCAAATTTGTGCAAAATTTCACACCCAAAAGAAAATGGCTGGTCGTATCCAATACTTAATTTTGCATCCCTTGTGCCCTTGTGAGGAGCTTTCTATTCTTCAACAAATCACTGATGCATTCAAGCCCTTGAAAGACAAAAATAATTCCAAGCAACAACCTTTGTCATTCAAAGGCATACATGGCTATGGGTAAGGCTGTTGAGCAAGGTGGTTGAGAGTTCAAATCCCAACTGGACCCCTTCTCCTCATGTTCTTTGTATCCAGATTGTTAGGGTTGAGACTGTCATTAGAGTTTATCGGTTAAAAACAAAACAAAACAAAACAAGAAAAACAAAGGCATACATGGATTTGACATTTCTAAAAAGAAAGGCAACTCAATACTAGCAACGCAAGCACTTCAACAACTTGGCTAATATATGATTGCATCTAGCTAGGTTTGTTAATTGTAACAAGTTTAACCTACATCTTAGATTTGCCAAGGATAACTATTTAAGGAACTATCTTTGTTTTGCGAAATGTGCCCCCTAATATTTATGTCCAATACCCCACTCATACGAAGTAATAAACATTTTCCCAAAGATCTTTAGAAGGATCTCAATTACTGAGCCCTAATTTGCCATGAACCCACAGCTGTGGTGGAATGACAAAGCAATTGTGGATCTGGACAAAAGAAATGCGGTCTTAGGAAGACAATAAATAAGCACATGTGAGCAAATCTTGGAGTCAGTTTCTCTCTCCAAATGACAAGCTTCGACTTATGCTTCGCAAGCAACATTGCTGCTTGCCAATGTGCATCAACAATTCTACTTGGCAACAAATCATGCTGCCAATGTGCAGATGAACAATTTCGACTCGGCAACAATGAGGATGCCCTGCATGGTAGAAAGCACCAATGCAGAACAGGCATCCACTGGGTGGGTCTGTACAGTTTGGACATTATTTACTTTACAAGTTGGCTATTTGCTCCGGCAATTCAGGGTCAGTTTCAGCATCCTCATCGTCAGATGATCTCTGTGTTCCTGCCTGCACCTCCCCCCCAAAAAGACACAACTTTGTTAGCCAATTGCATTCTCAACACTAACATCCCACATTTTTCCTGATATAATACAAGCTTACCTACCAAGATAGTAGAAGCAAGATACAACCCAAGAGAGAAGACACAGGAACTTGAAACAGGGTACCAGAGCATGTTAAGGACTTTTAAACACGTGGGTAACTTGTTCAAAACTCTTTCTCAAAGGCAGGCTCTTTTCATAGAGGAACACAATTAATCAGAACTACCCTCACATTTGGATTTCTACTAAACTTGGACGATATGTGATTGCAATCAGGTCCAGCTTTGAATAGTAAAGAAGAAAGTTGGCAGGGTCTTACAGGGACTCTCAAAAGTCCCCTTACCCAAACAAGCCTGCTATATTCCTCACCTTGTTTGTTTTCTTCAAGTTCCCTAGGTAACAGTCTAAAGCTCCTTCACCCCGCAGTATCTTAGCACCTATTCCCGGACTGTCTGGTAGGCCAACAGCCTCGTCATCAAGCACCACTGCATCTATCTTCTCAGCTGCATTCATAATTGCATCTGGCACCTGAAATCATTCCCCAATAACAGATATGTTATCTCTTTCCTAGGCTCAATATTCTACACAAACAGATTCACATTTTTGATACCAATGTTTCTTCCACAATAGCAGCAGGATAGTATATACCTGGTACATAGCATCAGTCAAAAGAGTCTCCATGATAGTTCGTAGTCCACGAGCTCCTGTATTCTTTAACATTGCCTTCTGTGCAATTCTTCGCAATGCTCCTTCTGTATAGAGCAGTTTAACCTGCCAAAGGCACAGAAGCCTGTCATCAGCTATATCCCCATACCAGGGAACAAAAGAGAAAGATGAGAAAATTGACCCCTAGTCTTTGCTCTTCCTTTGCTTCCATGCACTCCGGTTGAAACTCCCACCCAAGCCACATATCATTTCAGTCATGGAAACATCAGAAGCAGAGCTCCTCATCTGTCATGAGTTATACATGAGCCAAATGTGGGTTGGTGAAAAGGAAGCTTCAAGCAGCACAACAATAATAATCAAACTTACATTGTTCATAGCAAACAGTTTCTTGTATTGCTTGCCGATAGCATTTCGAGGCTCTGTCAGGACCTGTCACATGAAGAACACTGTGAGTACTTGAGGCCAAGGTATCCCACTTTAGAACACCAAGCTGTAACAATCACACTCGTAAAAAATATACATGTTTGGTTTCTGGAACCTGGTATGGAGCTGGAGGCGTCATCAATACCTGGACAAGCTGGTCTTCATTGAGAGCAGCAAGGCTGACAAGCACAGGGAAACGACCAGTAAACTCAGGAATCAACCCATATGCTATCAAATCACTACTCTCCACCTGTAGCCCCCCCTCCACAGTTGTGCAACAGGCAAGTATTCAGGGCTCAAAGACCTGCATTTGTATTCAAATACCCCCTAGTACAACATCTGAACATACAACTATTGTATCCAGAAATCCTGAAGGCATGAATGAAGTTTGATAAGCATGGAACCTAAGACTAGGACTGGAACTAAGAGGATTTGTCAATTTACTGTCTCAAGCAATGAAGATGTGATGGCAGCATCAATCAGCCTCTGCCCTCTCATGTTGGCTCGTACAGGTGAGCCAAAACCAATTGATGAATCTTGCCTCCTGAAGCAAATCACAAAACACTTATTGGTCTCCAACATAGAGGCATTCTGAACCCCTTGGACCCCCTGTTCAAATTGCCATAGTCCTCCGGACATAAACAGGGTATTAAACATCAAACCACCACTCTACAGGCAGAGACGTGAAATCCCAAATGAGTGATGAAAACAAGCTTAAATGTGGCAAAAAAACTGGCATCATACTGCAATGATCAGCAAGACAAAGAAAAGTAAATGATCCAGAATCAGGCAATGGATCCTATACCAGTAACGCACAGCACAAACTTCCATACCTTTCTGCAATGGTCTTCTCCAGTTCAACAAAAGCACCTCCGCAAATAAAGAGAATATCCTTGGTATCAACCTGCATCCCTCCACAACCCAATAGATTGTGCTGAATGAAGCTACCAGGTGCAGAAGAAGTTCATGTCCTTTGAGCATCATGGACATTGTGTACTCATGTTCATATAGTTATTCACCACAACGTCACAAACCCAATTATCACAAAGACACTTGATATTTGATGAGTGTAATAGAGGGCTCTGACCACCAAACAAAACTGACAGGAAGTAGATGGCAGACTTCGTGCAAGTCATTGTGTTGTAGATTCTATTGACTTTGTATATGCTACCACTTAAAAGGACATGTTTCAAAAAGGGAAGGCACTCCACACCTGAATATGGTCTCCTCGTGGATGTTTGCGTGCCCCTTTCTCTGGTACATTCACAACCTGAACCCAAAAATTTGCTTCGTGTCATCTGCTGCACCTAACAGAAACATTGCTGCTTGTCCTAGACGGAGAATTGTATGGAGAACCAGTTGCTTTTGAAAGCATGTGGTCCATTGACAGCATATCTCTGGAGGTAATCAGAAATCACCTTGACAAACTATGAGCAAGCTTGCAGGATTTGATAACTGCAATTTATAAATGATAGGGGGGGTAGGAGAGTGCATTACAGTTCCCTCTAACATCTTAAGCAGCGCTTGCTGGACACCTTCACCAGATACATCTCTACTAATGTTCATGCTTTCTGCCTGCACCAACCCACACCCACTGCAAGTTAGTCAAAGGACATGAATCTGAGAATACATGTGCACAAGAATTCTCCACAAACACAATGGATCCTTCAAGTTCAGGAAACGGACATGCCATCCACAGCTGCAGTAGAAGATAGTATAGGACTGATCATCAAACAAGGAAATTGCCAGTGCCATTTCCACCGGCATTATAAGGTTTACATATATGGAAAAGTGCAACCACCTGAACTTCAAGTCCACTTTAAACAGCAATCTACCAGAACAAATTTCTTCATGAAGGAAAGCTCTAACCTAGTCATTCATGTCCTGGGCTTTGAGACTTCTACACAAGACAATTAGTGTAGAAGGCCAGGAGGCAGCAAGTGCAGCACCTTCTTTGTAATCTTGTCCACCTCATCAATATAAACAATGCCCTGTTGTGCTGCTGGGACATTAAATTCAGCTGCCTGTGCACCAAAGACAACAAAGAACAACAAGAGCATGAAGACAACACTGACCTAACTGTAATGGAATTTAAGAAAAACTTGTGTTTTGGTATATGAAATGTTGACAGAAATCTGGGAGCAATAGTAGTTAGGATTATCCCTGTGTGCTACTCTTGGCACCACAGTCATAGATGGTCATTGTGCAGGACATGCAAGACTGAATGCAATGGGACATTGAAACCTGGTTCGTACTGTAAGGAGCTTGTATAGAATAGATTCCACATCTTCACCAACATAGCCAGCCTGCATCAATCACCAGAAAGTAAATTGACAATGACTATGAATCGAACACATATCAAGGCAATGATGGAGGCTCAAAGATGACAGAAGCCCAATAAGAGTTTGATCGTAACATGAGAAGTTCTGATACAAGATTCTGATTGTGCCCAAAAGAACAAGATCAAGCTTCCAAGACGCCTGCAAAAGAAGCAAATAAGGAGGAGTTCACAACCTGCGTGAGGGTTGTTGCATCAGCAATAACAAATGGGACATTTACAAATCTGGCCAAGGTCTTTGCAAGCAGGGTCTTTCCTGCGATCCACAAAACCCCTCCTCATGTGTCACATCTCCCCCTGCTAAAAGAAACTTTCAGGAGTGACAACACTGGTCTACAACAACAGAACAGCAGCCGTGGTGCTGCCATCACCTATTATAACACCCATGCTAACAAAGATCTGAATTTCCATCTTCTCTTTAACAGAATCAAACAGCATCCATCCCAAAGCCAGCCTTCAAGGAGACATTTTATTGCACCAACCAGATCCAGTAGGACCCATAAGAAGCACATTACTCTTCTCCAGTTCGACAACATCCATTTCATCACCCTCACTATCAAAAGCACCTGCCAAGCCACCCGCCCTGCCAATACCCCCCCCCATCCCCATGTTCAAAAAGCATCCAAGATACCACTAGAAAAAATCAGGTAATATCAAGTCCCCTCAGAAAGAGAAAGAAAAAGAAGAAGTACCCATGATCAGAATTTGATTGCTTTGCATTGCCCTTCCTGCTTGACTCGAAATAGATGCGCTTATAGTGATTGTAAACTGCAACTGACAATATCTGCAAAAGTGATCCTTCTTCAGCAATAGGCTCTCCAAACCCTAAGAAAAATGAAACTCATCTTCTCCTTCTTGGTCTTCTTCCAAAGAATTTTTTCCTGCAACGACAGAGACAAAGAAGGCCTGCTGCTGCTTCTTTGTTTTGATCAAGCATTTTGTAAGTAAGCTGTGGAGATGGGATGGTGGAAGGAAGGAAGAAGAAGACGGGCTACCTACCTTCTTAGCTCGTTCTTGTCCAATAACAAACTTGTCTAAAGCTTGGCAAATTTCTCGAGGAGTAGGAAGTTCTTTGCCTAGTGTGGATCCACCCCAGTTTTCTCGAGAGCCGAAACCCCCACCCCCACCTCCACCAACAGCAGCAGCGTTTCCAGTGCCGGGCTGCAGGCGTATAAGGTTGGTGTTGGGCAGAAAGGGAGGGTTTGGAGGAGTTTGTACTGCAATGGGAGGAGGCGGTGTCGTTGTCGTCATGCTGGCCCGTTGCTGCTGCCAATGCTGTAGTCGGTCCTCCTTCCCTTGCAATCTTTTGTCAGCAGCAGCAGCGGCTCCTACAAGAGGAGGAGGAGGAGGAAGAGCGGGCTTGAGAATGATGAGCGAATTTCCTCCTCCACCACCACAATTGATGCAGGTATGAACCGAGTCGGAGAGAGGGAAGATGGAAGCGACAGAGGCAGCTAACGGCGCACTACAAGTCGCACACATGGCACCACGCGGATGAGGATGAAATTGCTGCAAACCTTTGGGAATTTCTCTTCCTTCTTTCTTCACTTGTGGTGGTGGCGCCGGCGTGTTGTTGTTGTTGTGGTGGTGGTGTTGGGAACAGAAAGAATTATAAACAAAAACAGAGATCATTGAAGTTGAAGGTACTACAGAGCTGCTACCGCAAGAGCAAGGAGATGATGATGATGGTGATGGCAACAACAACGGCATCATCATCAAAGCTCTCCTCCTACTCCTCCACCATCCTAACCTCCCCTGACTCACTACTGCATCGCTCCAATTCCTCCACCTCGCCACAGCCATCTCGATTTCTAGAGGAGCTAGCTGCCTCCTGCTGCTGCTGAGTGAACGACGCTTCTTCACTGCGGCAAATTCTCTGACAGCCAAACCCCCCCAAAAAAAAATCCTGGTGCACACCAAACCCCAACACCAGCCACAGCAACAACCCCTCACCAAAAAGCTTAGAAAACACGAAAACAGAAACAAAAAAGCTCAGAGACAAACACTTTTCCTACTACGACAGCGGCGTCTTTCCATGTGTGTGTGTTTTTGCATCTCTTACAAATCCAACACCGGAGTTTTTTCTTTTTTATTTTCCTCCAACTAATACAACTCCCGAGTTCATGGGATTTTCATTCAGATGGAAATTCGAGCCATTTTTTTTTGCCACGAATTGACTAAGCGCTCGCACGGCGCCACAGGACGGAAACGCGACCGCATTCGCGAAGATGAAGAAGATCCCACGTTCTTCCGTAACAAGACAGACGCAGGCAGTGTGTGTTCTAAACTCCGTAATCGACAGTTGTTCCGTTACAAACACGCAGTGGGTTCTGAACCCCGGAATCTACCTACCTAATGTGTTCCGTAATAATACGCCCGAAGCAGTTTGTTCTGAATCACGGAATCTACCCCTTTTTTGGATTCCTGGAATCTATCTACGCATTATGTTCCATAACAATAATACGCCCCCAGTGTGTTCTGAACACTGGAATCTACCACTTCTCCGTACAATGCACAGACGGTTCTAAACCTGGAATCTCTCTACTTGTGTTCCGTAATAATACAGCGGGAGTGTGGTCTGAACATCTCAACTCCGGAATCTACCTATGTCCATGAAATCCTGGAATCCATCCCTCAAATTTTTCATGGACCTATAGGTAGATTCCATCACTCAAATTTTTCGGTTGTAAAATATTAAAAGATTTCCGCTCAATTTTGGTTGGTTCTCCACATGAGAGCAGTGTGTGTTCTGAACTCTGGAATCTACCCACAACGTTTTCCATACAACGTGCAGTGGGTTCTGAATCTTGGAATCTACCTACCTATGTTCTGTAATAAGATTCCCGCAGTGTGGTCTGAACGCCTGAACCCTGGAATCTACCATTGTCCATGAAGAACTATTCCTCAAATTGCCAGATGTGTGTACTGAACCCCGGAATCTACCGTTCTTACGCACCAATGCGCAGTGGGTTCTGAACCCTGGAATCTACGTACCTGTAATGTTCTGTAATAATACGCCTGCACTGTGGTCAGAACCCTGGAATCTACCCATGGGTCCATGAAGAAACTATCGCTCCAGATTTTCAATTGTAAAAGTTCTACCACATCAAGAGATTTTTGCACAATTTAGTTCTCCAAATGAGAGTGGTGTTGGGTTGGGGGGGAAGAGAGTATAGATTTGTGTATTATGGTGCTGTTGCTGGTCACTCAGTTAGTCGCTCTTCAAAGGTTAGGGTTTGGAGATGGTGAGGAAGAGGAGGAGATTGGGACTTGAATTGCGAGCGGCAGCACGCCAGGAGGAGGAGGAGGAGGAGGAGGCGGAATGCTTCCTGCCCTAATAATGGCAGACTGGCGTCTCGTGGATGAAGAGCATGAGGATCCGTCTCTGTATCCCGAGATTTTCGCTGCTTGTGATCTCGCAGCTGAAGAAGCAAGGTTGGTAAAAAGGTGTCCGTCTGCTACTGCTGCTACTGAACAGCTGTTGCTCACAGATTTCGCCGAAAATGCGCATCCTTCCAAGGTTTATCCAAAGCCTCTTGTGACTTTGCCTCCCTCTCCACAGCCGCCTGGTGCTTTTCTGCCCACGCGTCATCATCATCATCAACCTGCTGGTGTAACTCGAGCTCAGTGGCGACAATCTGGTAGCTTTAGAGCAGGCCCATCTTCTTCTTCTTCGCCCTCGGATGCTAACCACCAAAGAAACCTGGTAAGCGTCGGCTATAACTGTTAGGGTTTTTGTCAAGAGCTTGGAAAGTGAACCGCCCCTGCCCGTGTGGTCTTTGCTTCTCTTAGGTTTTCCTTCACATTCATGAGCCTTGAAGGTTCTTTTCATGAGGCAACCTGAAGCTCTCAGGGATTTCATGCTGTCTTGGTTTAGGGTTGTTTTAGGGTTTAGGTCGAGGTCTTCATATATGAGCTCTTGCATGTGGGGTTTTGCTTGTGAAGCTCCAACTGGATTCTCTTCTTAGATTTTGCTTCACACATAAATTTTGAAGGTTCTGTGCATGAGGCAACTGGAAGTCGTCAGGGATTTCATGTGGTCTTGGTTTAGGTTTAGGTTGAGGTCTTCATATATGAGCTCTTTCATGTGGGGTTTTGCTTATGAATCTGCAACTGGATTCTCTTCTTAGGTTTTGCTTCACCCTCATGAACTTTGAAGGTTCTGTTCAAGAGGCAACTGCAAGCTCTCAGGGATTTCATGTGGTCTTGGATTTAGGGTTTAGGTCAAGATCTTCATATATGAGCCTCTTGCATGCAGGGTTTTGCTTATGAAGCTCCAATTGAATTTTGAATTGCAGAAGCAGGAAAGGGATAAGGAGAACTGGGGACATCCATCTAAGCGGCATCAACCTTGTGTTGTGAAGAGTGGTGGCTGTGAGAGGCAGCAGCAAGTTTCACGGGTTCCAGTCCCACTCCAAGACATGCCTGAACATGTGGAGAGAGTGAATGTGAAGAATGAGTGGCAAGAGAACACAGTTGCTAGTGTAGGAAGGGGAAAGTGTGGAGATGGTACATGGATGGCTGACATTCCATCTGCCATGGTCTTCAAGCATTTTCAAGATGCTGCCATGCAGGTAAAATGCAAATTTGTGCTCTGAATCATTGTGCTGGTCTGCATGTAGATGTACAAATCTCCATGTATTTTGATCTGAAACACTTTCTTAACCTAAAGATTGTCATTCTCCTGGACTTGCCCTGGATTGTCAAGGTCAATCTTTGTCCAATTTTTACCTTAGAATGCATCTTTGATTTGTTGGGATGCAGATACTGGTGCAAGGGGACTACATGATGATGCAAGGGAAGCCATTCATCAAGAAATCAGGTCTAGCAAGACATTCTTTGACTTGATCTTTTCAATTGCACTTTTGGGTGGCACTTATTTGAACAGCACATTGAAATGAATTTGATTCTGGTGTCTGTTTGTGCAGCCTTCTTTAATACTTTGTTTGTGATCTTTATACCTGTCTCTTGAGTGCTAGCCAACATCATGACCATGTCTTCCTGTTGCTCCCAGAAATGCAACAGAGACTCAGGAAGCATTTTTTGTATCATTGTTGGCTCAAAATTTTGATCAGATTATTATGTGCTTCTCTACTTTCACTATGTGGATCTGATGAAGTCAGTGGGGAGTAATGGCAGCTAGTCATTGCCATTCATTATGAAGGTGACAGTCTGAAGTTTGTGACTGACTCATAGTGATATGACTGCACTCACTCTTGTTGTGTTATTTTGGTTCAAAGGTTTTTTGTTTTTGAGACTTCTCTGCAATTGCCTAGATATGTGTTTGTGATCCTCAACAGGATCTGAATTGTACTTTTTCATACTGTGCTGTGAATGAAGTTAACATGGCCAGGTGCACAACAGAGGAACAGAACTGACAATATCTGAATGGTGAAATGTAACAGGCTGGCGAAAGATTGCCTTCTTCTTCAACATCTCATTTGAGATTAAGGACAAAAATATTCAATTTGACCCCAACTGTAATGTCATACGTGCAGAGTTTGTTGTTCGTGCTAGCATGCAGTATGTACTTCACAAATCTGATACTGCTGGCCCTCTTAAACCCTTCCACCTTTTGGTTTTTGGTTTCTTTCTTGGGTCTGGACTCAGACATGGATTGCCTCAGTGATGTGAACTTGTTGTCTTCGCATATCTCACTGACTACAAGGTGTCCTACAAAATCACAAGTAGATGCTGACAGGGATTACACACCTCACATGCAGACAGTCACAGTGTAGCAACTGAGGTGTTGAAGAGAGGATTTATGTCATGTCTTGTGTAGATCTGGGCGATTCTCAGATGGGTGGGGCTCCTGTGATCGAGGTGAGAAAAGGTTCTCCAAGCCAAACCATGATATTCCCTGCACAGCTGAGACAAGGGCAAAGAACAGAGCGTGTCAGGTGACTTCAATTGAGACCTCTTGACTTTTGATGAAGAACCTAAAACCTCATTCCCCTGAATGAAGTCAAAGTCTGTTTCCATCATCAGATGCGACAATCCCACATTTTTTGGTGCTTATTCACTGTTGTATGAAATCATTGCAGGATTTGCTGGGTATAGGCGAGTATAAAAGCGGAGGAGATGATACAGCCTGGTGACCTGGTTATACCAAAGCCATTCATTGTAGCTCTCTCCCTCTATGCTACATGAGTTATTCATTCAGTTTATGCATAAATCTCAAGGCTGACCTACCTATACACATGTACAGTGCTAAATGATAGTGGGTTCAGTTACCTTTTGTCATCACCTCACCACCCTCTCCCATTTAAGATTTGCTTAATTGTCTTCTCCCAGTTTGCGTGCAAGGTTGTTGGTAATCTCGCCTAAATGATTTGACAGGAAACAGCCACCAAAATATGAGAAAACACACTACAGATTTCAACCTCACTGCCCAAATGTTGATTGAGTGGCAGGAAGGACAAACAAAGCCCAATGGGCACTTGTAATGAATGTTCAACTTGAAGAACATTGTTCTCAGCACAACAGAATCCAAGAGTATGATTGTGAGTATTGTTAGTCATGGTCTATGTTGTGATCCTTGAAGAATCCGTTGTGAATATTATGATAACATCCATATGACCATTAAGTGTTTCATAAGGTGCAGAGGATATAACCAACCAGGCTGTTTCAAAGCAGGATTGTTGTCTACACCTGCAGATTGCAATATGTACACAGGCTTCTGTTAAGTAAAGGTTAGCATCCATGTTGACATCTCTCCATCCTTTTTTAATTTGTGAGGACTAGTAGTTGCCCAGTCTTTGGCACCCAAATTGGAAGGTGAGGTGAGGTGAGGTGAGGTGAGGTGAGGTGAGGTGAGGTTCTTTTATTGCTGCAGTTGAGCTTTCTCACACTGAGCTTGGGCTGGACTTATCTTGCCTGCTTGCTTTGGTGTTCCCACCGGTGGCTTGGAGACTGCTTGAGTAAATAAGCAAGCAAGAGTGAGCAATTGATAGTAGGATTAGTGACAGGGACCAAGAGGTTTGTTGGGTATATGGTAGACCTGTATGGTATACAACAATCTTCTACCAATTTCAATCCCATAATCCATTGGGTTAAAATTACAAGTTCAAAGTTTTATCTCTTTCAAATTCTCTCCTCAAACTCTTCCTGTAGAGATCCAATCAATTGGATCAAAACTCTACAACCCACACTCCCCTTCAATTCTTTTCACTTTTTTTTCAATTTCAATGTCACTTATGAATGTTATTGTTTTTCCACTTTGCACGATTTTCATATTTGCTTGATACTTCCATTTTTCACACAAGTGCTTTGCAAGGCCAATGATGGAGAAAATTCAACCAAACAAATGTCCTACCAAAATTACTAAAGATATTGCTATGGCTATGCGCACTTTAAAAAATGTGATGCAAACATTTACAAGAAAAAATAGTGATGTGAATTTAAGGTTCGAGGTCAAATGTGATGTTTAATGTCAATTTAGTGCAATGTATAATGTAAAACAAAATGTTGTGTAATAAGCCTTGCACAACAACCACAAATACAACAATAAACCATTAGTAATGAAAAAAAAACAAAAAACAAAGGAAACACAAACACAAAACTCATAGAAAAAATAAATTAAACAAAGAACAATGAATAGGGAAAAAAACAAGGAAAAAAACCATAGGCAATTGCAAAAAGAAGAAGAAGAGGAATTTGAAACAATTTTTTTTTTTGGAGCAACAACGCAAAAAAAAAAAAAAAAAAAAAA
>Ga0116231_10009904_pt1 | contig 15703 bp, 12 predicted proteins | sample S1TSphgellanicum_2_FD_89695 | JGI IMG/M metagenome (GOLD analysis project Ga0116231, IMG submission 89695) | Host-associated microbial communities from peat moss isolated from Minnesota, USA - S1T2_Fd - Sphagnum magellanicum MG | ecosystem: Host-associated > Plants > Peat moss > Unclassified...
CATATAGTTTGAAACATGTTTGAGAATTAGTTTTATCATTTATTAAATTTTCTTTTATTATACTCAAACTAGTACAAATTGCCATGGATCATATTATTATGATTTTCAAATGACAAGTACTTAGAAAAAATTACCTAAGACCTCCTGCTCTTTTTGTTTCTTGTAACTAAGTCCTTTAGTGAAATTAAAGTCAATGATTGAGAATCAAAAAAACACCCCCATAGAGACTAGAGCGAGAGTACTATGCTATGTTTTTGGCCACAAAAGAGGACATAGGTAGTGAAGTTAGCAGCAAAAGGAAGAGCTAAGTTCATATACATTTCCCTTTTTTTCACTTAGGGTCCCTGACAAAAAGTTGTGGGTGCTTGTTTTCCAAATGATGGTGTAATGCTGGTGGGTGCTGGGTGGGATAGAACATCGTGGTTATAGGTGGGCCCTCATGTCCTAGACATGCCAGGCTCCAGCCTGCTGCAGCAGTCATGGGCTCAGCTTGCAGTTCTCCCCCGTTCCTTTGCATGTCCTAGACCCAGAGCTTTAGACAGCCCTAGTGGATTAGTCTGAGTAGAATCATAATGAGAACCGCGTTCTTGCACTAATAGTCTCCGGCCACGGATTGATGGACACGGATTGCAGCTGAAATGCAAGAGAAGTGAAGCCAACAATCATTTATCAGATAATATCGACTGCGCTACTGCATACTTACGTCTTGAGACTGATCATGAAACCGCGTTCTTGACTGAGAGTAGGAAAAATTGTAATGTTTATTCTGAGATAGGCTAGATAGAGCAAGTGAATCAATAATTACATGGTAACATATATTACCTTGTTGAGTTGGAATTTAAATTTATGTGGGAGTCTTTTTCTTCTCCAAGAGTGAATACCAATGTGGGAGTGCAAAGACAAAAGAAAGTAAAATAGTAAAAAATAGAACCATGATCTTTTCTTTTTTTTGTATTTTTGTATTTTTCAAGTATTTATTGTTCTTCCCTACATATCATTATGAAAAGTAAAATTGTGGCATAATTATGACATATTAATAACTATGCATATATTTGGGCTATGGGAAATATTATGGATGAGGTATGGATTTCTATTACAGATTTTGCATGAATGGAAATAAACATGTACAAGAACAAAAACTACAATTGAACCAATGGTAGAATATTCCGATTTACTAACCATTAGCCCTATAAATAGTTTGGTTATTTATAACATCAATTTCCATTGACTTTGTTGTCAATAACCATTAAACACCAATTCTATTATAAGCGACCAATATTTAACCTTGTGGTTTACACAATAGTTTGTAAATTATAGCCATTAAACCTTACAACTTTCATCCCTCAAAATTTTAGGACTTTGGAGTGACATAAGTTACAAAAGAGTTACAAAACTTCTAGAATCAAGAGCTTGAAGACAAAAAACTCAAACAACATCTTGAAAACCTCAAAATCAATAGATATTATCCACGTCATAGATTTAATGTAAAGTAGATATATTTATTAAATTTATCATTTCAAATATTTACTAGAATATTTTTGAAAAATTTTGATTTCTAAATTATTCTGAAATATTCTTTCTCAATTATACTGGAATATAATTCGTTTAAATAACTTTGGAAGATTCTTCCAAATTATTATGCAATTTTTTTTTGAATTATTTTGGAATATTATTTTGGAATTATTCGAAGACAACCCTTTTGAATTAGTCCAAAATTTTCCTTTCGCATTTAACTTAGAATATGTTTTCCAAATTATTCTTAAAAAACATTTAGTTTATGAAAAAGTAGCTAGAAAATGGTGACACCTAAAGAAGAACCATCGGCTGAAATTTTGTCAACACTCAACATGACAATAATAATTTGGACTTTAAAAAAAGAAAACATTTCATGGGCACATTTTAGGAAAAAGAACTTCAAATATGGTAAACACTTTTTTACAAGTTTCAGTAGGTTGCCGAATTAGAAATGTAGTAGGAGATTTCTATTTAAACTTGGATATCAAAAATTGCCACTTGAACATATTAATATGAAAACGAAAATAGCAAAACCATTCCGTTGTTTACAAATTCATAATTACAAGGGGTGGAGACAAAAAGGTGGTGGCATATGGGAACACCCCCCTCTTAATTCCTTCCATTTTTTCCCCATCCTCCCCTTCATTTGCATTCTTTTAATTTGTCTCACAACTTCTCTCCTCATACTTCTTCTTTCATCTCCATACCTTTTCAACTTCAACAATTCAAATTAGGCTTTTGTGTTATCACTTCTCAAATTTCATCTCATTTTTTTCTTTTCATTTTCTAACTACATTCGACTTTTCTAGTTACTTATTATTCTTCTTTTTCTTGTTGTGAAGAGAGAAAACAAGTAGAAGAGCTAGGCCAGGAAATGGAATGCTAAAGGAGCAATGAAACACAATGAGGCGTTCGATGCAAAGAAATTCTTGTAGATGTAGAGGTAGAGCGAGGAAACCATCTTACAAGTTTGAATTTTCTTCACCTTCTTGGAACTTGCAACTTCTTGGGTCTACGAACCTCCTAGAAACCTACAATTTCTTTGGCTTGTAAAGTTTTCATTGTAGTTGAATCTCCTTCATAATGTGTTATTTGATTTGCGTAAATTTTTCTTACAAGTTATAATATCCTTGCCGGAAAACTCTCATTACATTTTGCACAATTTGGAAAGTCGATTTCGGTGTCCTTCCTAAAAATGTAGAGAATCCATAAAATTCTACACCTCTAGTAGATTGCAATTAAATTTTCGCTTTTGCCATTATTTCAGTGGCCTTGCTTTTCATTTCCAAATCATTACATGTGTTTATATCATTCCGAAAGAACCATGAAGCAAAGCGAAATATTTTTGACCTAATACCAATTGGAGTTTGGTGTTATTGATCCGCTTTGGATAAGGGTTTAGTGGCTTAAAGTTTGATCTTGTAGCGAGTACTCCAATTAGGATAGTTGAAACTATTGGGAACTTTAAGTCCTTGAAGTGTAGATTGTATGATGATCAATCACCCGACCTATTTAATTCCTTGACATCTTTTTAATCTATATCCTTGAAGAAGTAACATTCAACTAGCATTGTGCTAAAGATCTTTATTGATGTTTGTAGAACTATTGCATAGTAATTGAATCGAGGAGAGGATGCCCTTCTTCCAATGGTAGAAACAAGGCATGTCTTTGATTCCTTGGTCCTATGCAATTCAATTTTGTATCATAAGATAGGAGAATAAATAATAGTGCATGAGTACAATGGATAAGGATCATGCTCTACTAAAACACTCCTTCTTCACTTCATATAAAATGAAATTTTTTTCATTCAATAGAAATTTTTTCACAATGCAAAAGTAGAATTTAAGGACACATCTGTGAACTTAGATGATTGGGACGAGCCTGGGTTTTTTTTTGGCATTGGTGGAATTCAAAGGACAATTGTTTAATTACTTGGACAACTTGATGGCATTAAATTGCATTGGAGAAGGCATGCGAAAAGGTAGGAAAGATGGACAAGACCGATGCCATCTCCAATCTAGCCTTTGCCAAATCGAGGCTCTCCGTTTCCAACTCTATCTTTCATATTTCTCTAGCGATTGGTCCCGTTGCATCTACATTTGCTTCTTGCAAGATTCGATGGTGCCGAAAATGAAGAGATGAGTATTGAAATTAACTTACAAAGGATTATGGGTCAATATTTATGCAAGATTAACAAGCACTTTTTACAGTTTCCCATCAAGTCATGCCGTTATCGTGTTGATCGTCTCACTCATGATAAATTAATTTATCATAAGAACATTTTTTATTTCTTCCCTAAGTATCATGATACTCACTTTGGGAATACATTATTGGTAGATGATATGCCTTATAGAACCTGCCTGAATCCGCCCTCTAATGCCATCTTTGTTGAGTCTTATGAGTACATGCCAAAAGAAGATAATTATTTAATGAAGACTTTTCTCCCATACTTAGAATTCCTTCAATACTCTAGGCTTAGTGTTCCCACCTTTGTGGAGCTCTATTCTTTTAGCGCCATCAGAAGTATCAAAAATGATGATGGTAGATTCTGGATGTTGTTTGCAAAATGCACCATGGTCTATTCCACTAGTTTTTGTAGAAATTGTTTGACATCCTTAGTAAGTAGTCCAAATATTGTCTTGTGCTCCTTTCTTCCAATTTTGTTATGGATTTTCTAATTTCATTGATTTTTATGGTAAGTGTACGTTTGGACTTTTACAACTTCTATTTGTCTACTTTTTCAAATTATCGATGCGCCCTTTCCTAAGGAGACGAAATATAGGGAGGAAAATATGGAGCTGTTAAATTCACGCACAGTTGTTGAAGCTGGCTTGGATGAAATTCCCCGGACTTTGGGTTTCAATTCTTAAATATTTTAGGCAGAAGATGTGGAGTCATTAAATACACGTGCGATTGTTGTAATTGGCTTGGATGAGATTCTTTCGACTTTGAGTGTTGATTCCGAAGTGCCTCATTCACCTGTAACAAAAATGAATCCATTTCATGTGATATTTGATCTGGACGGAGTTCTCATTGCAACACATTTTGATAGAGGTTTTTGCATCGTCATTTTGCATCCTTGATTGGAAGAATTCATAGAGAAATGCCTTGCTCAACTCCAAGTTTATATTTGGTTTGCAACCTAACGTCACAATATATGTAATTACCTGGATCATTTCTAACACAAAACATAAATCTTTATACATGCTTTTAGAGTGCTTGACTAGGAGTTTTGCATGCAAAATTCACATTTCCTGTCGAATAAACATGATAAGCCAATTTTCCACAAGAACCTTGATGTTTTATTTTTTGCTTATCCTTATACTCATGGTGGGAACACATTGCTCGTAGACAATACGCCACACAAAAACATATTCAATGGCCCATATAATGCCATTTTTTTGGACTCCTTTGACGGCCATTATGGGGAGGACCATTATTTGTTGGGGTTTGTTTTCCTTTACATGGAAAACCTTCATTCGGATATGGTGTTCCCACCTTTGTTGCACATAATCCCTTTGGTAGGATTAGATGTATTGATTGAAATAATTCAGGACTTTTTAAAATGTTATTTTTGAAATGCAGTCAAACCTTCCAACCCAATTTTTGTAACAATGCAAATTTGAAATTGGACAAAAAAAACACCTTATTAATTGCTCATCTTCAAATTTTGCTTGTTTGAATATTTAAAAACTTTCCTATGGTAAAATTTATTAAAATTATTTTATTTCTTGAATCTTGTTTGTACATGTTACCTTTATTGCATTTTGATTTGGCTTGGTGGGCCTTCAGTTAAACCTCACACTCCTCTGACCATCTAGTGGGCACCAAGTGTTCTCCAACATCAACCTGGTGGCAATTAGGTCGTGATATGTGTGTTTTAGTTCATGTTTTTACCAAATTCCCTTACAAAATTATCCTTCCATGTTTTGAATATTAATTTCATTTGTGTATATTCTTTGTTGGGCTAACATCTCCTTTGACAAGGATGGAGGCCTTTACTCATTCTTGAATTTTTCTTTGTTCTAACTTTTCTTTTTTTTGGTAGGTGCATGTTGTTTCTTTTTCTAATGCAAGGATGCAAAGTCAAACTTTTCAACCTTGATCTAGCACAACTAAAAAACTCCTCATTCTCAATGTCAATGGTGTCTTTTGTTATTTTCCAAGGTATGCCCTTCTTCAAGGGGATTAGTGAAAGACTAGGAAAAACTTAAATGTATCTAGGTTGGAAATTTGTGTTGAAGTACATGATTTCCTAGCTTGAGCATTTGAACATTTTTACATTGTTATTTAGTTGTGTATGTTGTTAGAAGATGTTTTTCAAATTCTACCTTAATTGATGCCCAAAACTTTTGTCGATCAATTTGTGTTTGTTTGGGGACATGAGCAATGCACTACAATTGAAGGGTTTTCCCCTAGCAAAGATAATTTATGGCCATTCCATAGTCATTACGCAGTTCTCGAGGTCGCTATTTAGTTCTCGATATCCATCTTATTCCTAATTTAAATAGTTTGAAAGAAGTTCGAAGGGGGATCTGGTGATATCACAACTTCCTTTAGGTGATGTCTTAAATACACTTTAGACTTGTCCTTGTTTCAGTTATGTTCTCCATGTTTCATTTCACGTTCATTCTAGTTATTTTTTAAAATTTTGTATTTTATCTGGTGTTTATAGTTTTTGGGGAAATTTCAATTATTCATTTCTGTTTGTTGTGGATTTTGGTCTTTGTTTGCAAACTATGTGAAGGCATCTGTAGTTCTAACTGATAGAAAATCATGTTGTCAACCGAGTTCTCTTATTAGAGAGGCCAAGGATGCCAAGGATGTAGTTGCATATTTGACTTTTGGTCTAAAAGGTTAAACAATTCCTCAATTTATGGTTGTTTATAAAGTGGAATTTTAGTTTCAATAACTCATTTTCCAAATTCTTATATGGATGACAAAATATTTTTTAATACTCAATGTATTTTTATGAAATCAATAAATTGATAATCTTTTTTTTAATGCATTTAAGGTTTACTTTTGTTGTCATTTCCTGTGGGTGAATTCATATTTCATATTTCGTAATAACTAAAGTCTTCCTACTCAAGGTTACATGTTGAATGTATATGTCTTAGTATGTTTCCAACTAGCACTATTATATAAATTGATGGCCACCAAATGATTTTTTTAAATAAATAATTCTTTTCAATTATTTAATGGCTTACAAGCATTTATGTTCAATGGTCAACTAACATGTTCTAAGATAGAATACCTTTAAATATTGTAAATTGTTTTATTGATACTTTGCACAATTCAATAACATAAAATTTAGTAGATATTTCAAATTTGGTTTTTTTATTTTGCAAGTGAATTGTTTACATGATGATGTTGTGCAATGTTTTAGTTTTGCACCGCTCTTTGTATGGTTTTCTAGTTCTTAATATTTGGTGGCCACTAGGTTTATCTATTGTCATGAATGTTAATTGTTCTCATGGTGAAAATAATTTCTTATGCAAATTTGTTGTTTCAACATTTTGTTTGGTGCCCATTAGGTTGAAGATGTTATTCTATTTATTTTTAAACTCTCATTGTTTTTATTTTCAAAAAATTTCAAAGTTTGGAATTAATTAAATATGTGTTTTGTTATTTGACATTGGTCATAGGTTCCACAATATTCATGAACATTTTGATTCATCATCGACCACCAATAACTAACATCCAAGATCTTTCACACAATGATATGAGAAAAGAAATACCCTCCTATAATGCCTCCATGTAATTCTTGCAAAATTGTGGACACCTGTTTTGGTTGCCAAACTTGACGAAATTGGTTATCTTGTCCAAATTTATATAATATTCCTTTTTGAAGCACAAATGGTTTAGCTCTTTGGGCTAAATATTTTCTTTGGGATGTTGTGAATCTTTTTGTCATCACTTTTTATACTATGTACTCATACACACTATGTAACCATTCAGGTTGTAAGGTAAACATGTGAACATCACATGTTCGATCATGTATTCCAATAGGTTTAGTCTGATTGGGTAATGTACTCAATGCATTTACCATTAGATGGGATCCACCAGGTTTGTAAACAATTTGAAGTTATACTCTAAAAATAATAAAAGCCATCTAGCTAACTTGCTAAAAACTTGTGGCTTGTTGACCAAATCCATTAAAGCCATATGGTCCACATAAAATGTAAACCTATTGCCTAACAAGTAATGCTGAATTTGTGTAAGGTATAAACCATAACTAAAGCCTCTCTTCCTATAGTAATATAGTTTTTCTCAATCTTGATGAGTACATAATAAGTTGATCTATTTTACCTATTAGGTTTTAGGCTAATATTGCCCTTACTACTAATTAAGATGCATAAGTATGAACATGAAATTCTAATTCCAAGTTAGGACTGATAAGTATATGAGCTTGAATGTATTGATTATTGATATCCTCCCAATCGGTTTAACATTCAGTAGTCCATTTGAACATTTCAATTTTTTTGAATAACTTGGTGATTGGTGCCATAATAGAGGCAATTTTTTTTATGAAGCATTTGTAAAACTGGGCCATTCCATTGAAGACTTGAATCTCTTGAGGTGTTTTAAACACTGAATGCTGACTAAAGCCTCTATTTTCTTAAGATCAGATGTTTTCCCTTTTTTAGAGACTATGAATCCTAAAATAGTTCTAGAACATACCATAGATGCACATTTATCTGGATTCAAACCAATATCATATTCCTTACATTTTAAAGGAGTGGACAAGTCATTAAAAATAGTAAAATCATTTTTAAAAATCTTTATGAACACATCAATGTATTCATGGAAAGTTTTGATGATTGCCTTTTAATAAGTAGGTGGTTCATTTTTGACCTTAAAAGCATTACAACCCATATAAAAGCCCCCCAATTAGTAACAAAGGCAATTTTGTATTGGCCTTCTAATGTTATGGAAATTTAATGGTATTTAGAAAAACCATTTAAAAATGTATAAACTTCGTGTCTAGCTATAGTGTTAATAACCTCATCAATAAAAAGTAACAAGTAAGGATCCTTTTTAGTAACAACATTAAGCTTTTTAAAGTTCACAAAAAATTTTAGTTTCCTGTTTTTCTTAGGCACTACAATTATAGGTGATAGCCAAGTAGCCTCTTTAATAGGTTTAATAAAACCTGTAGCAAACAATTTGTCAATATCTTGTTTGACAATGGTTGTGTAATTTGGATTTAACTGGTATTTCGCTTGATGAGCAAGTGGTATCAATGTGTCCAACTCAATTTGCTGTTGAACAACATTAAGTGGTATCCCTCTCAAATCTTTGTAAGTCTTGGCAAAAATGTCTTTGAACTCTTTTAGTAATTCAATTAGTTGATTGTTGATAACATGTTTTAAATCCAAATTGATTTTAACTTGTTGTAGGTTTTTTTCAGAACCCAAATTGATCTTGATCAATTACTCTTTTTTAGTGATAGTCCGTTTCGCAATGCGAAGGTTTTGAACTCTAATTCAGGCAGGTGTCTTGTCAATTTCCATTTCTTTATTTCATGTTAGAAAAATGTCTTTAGCAAATGTTGTTGGAAAGTATCAAGGGGTATAACCATCTTAACAAGTCCTATAGGTACTGGTTTAATAGGTATATGAAATGAAACAAGTGGTTTAGACATACATTCAATAGGTTTAATAACATGATCCACTAAATTCAAACCTCTTAATGTAATCAATTTAATAGGTTGATTTGACCAAATTGATGTAAGGACAACTATGATTTTTATTGAAAATAGTCCTGGTTATGTGGCAAACATGAAATCCTCCTCTTCATCAAATATCTAGAATGGAAATCATAACAAACTAATATTCTTGGATGCTTGGTTGGTGCTCCAAGTTTCTTAGTAACAAATATGGTTCTAATTGTATCGTTTCCTTGTATAGTAACAGTGTTGTTGCCCCAATGATGAAACATTTTAGCATCCTTTAGCCAAGGACGACCTAACAACATAGAGTAGCTAAAATCTAACACACTACTCTAAATCATATTAAAAGTCATTCAATAGGGAATTTCATGAACAAGACTTTTAAGATCCTTAATCAAACCTAAGGGTTTTGTAATGGTTTGATTAGTTATACGTAGGTTATAAGGTATAGGTTTTGGTTTTGATAGACCTAACTATACCTTTAAGTTGTCCATAATAATATTAACTCCAAAACCACCATGTAGAAGCACATCTTCAATAAAATTCTTCTTTATTTGAATTTATATTATTGCCATTTGATGGATCAAAGGTAATTGATGCAACTGTCGGTTCTAGTAAAGTAGGTTTTGATGGTATCAGGTTAAAAATGTAACATTTGATATTAGGAATTGCCCACAACAATTGTCCCAAATTCAATGTATACTTGGTCCCCAAGACTTGTTTACTGATATCCTTTAGAATATTTTTTAAAGTTTTTTTTGTAGTAACTTATTCTGAAATGGCAAATTGCTGATTTACTTCACTAGTTTGATTTCTTTCAACTAATTGAATTGTGGCAAGATTATCAGATAATCCAACCTAATTACTTTGCAATGAACGTTCAGTGATGGTAGTAGGTTGGTTTTTAGCCCCACTATGTCGTAACTGTTTAACAATTTCAATGAACGAATCTTGTAGACATTTTTCTTGTTGCTAAGCTTCAACTCCTTTGGTTTTAACTAGTTCCCTTTCCTTGAACACTTGTTATTATGATTATTGATTGTGGGTGGTAACAACAACTATTACATTAATTGACACGTTGTTGGTTTTAGGTGGTTTAGATGTTGTTGTAGCATTAAAACTAACAAGTTTAGTTATGAACGTGTTATGTACCTCAGTTTTTCTATGGCATTCTCCTTATCTATGTTCTACACTAGAACAAATTATATAAGGATAATGAAGAAGTATCACTAGAAGAAATTTGAAAATCAACAATTGAATTTGCAACTCATTTATAGTTGTAATGGACACTTGTGACTAAAAATAGCCTAAGTGCCTTGGACAAATGCCATAAGTTAATTAGTCTCAAAAGACATTACATGGCCATGAAGTTGAAAGTGTAGTCACAAACCATAAGACTAAGCTAGAATTTCTCATCCATTGCCATGGATGATTTTTGATATGATATGGAACGCCAATTTGCAATTGCATTTGTGATTACATTTGGGATAATCACATGTTACCAAATGTGCCATTGATGAGTGGTTAGGATTAAAACACGTGGCAATTTTCCATTTGTTCAAAAAGGATACATTATAATAATAGTAATTAAATATCATAATTATAGCAATTAAATATCATAATTATAATAATTAAATATTATAATCAATTAATTATAATTTATCGTAGCCTAATTATAATAGGCAATCTATTTTAGGCTAACTAACATAGGCTAAGTAAGTAGGTAGAAAATAAGTAGGTAGGATCCTATTTATTTTGTTGGGGACAAGCTTTTTGATTAGCTCATTCCAATTAGCACATGCACTATGTTTATAGTGCATACCATGAATCTAGTCTGTTCCTTCACCTACTTATATACTTTATAAGTTTGAAATTGTAGACAAAAGATATACGACAATTCTAATGAAGGGAAACACTACAACACTATCACATCTTTTGTTCCATACAAAAACATTATCATATATCCACATAATAAAATATTTATTGTTTTCATTAACTATTTACTACCTATCCTACTTACTACATATTATCTTGGCTACATACCTACTATCTATTACCTAATTTACATTTAAGAAATAAGTTGTTTAACATAACTAATTAATTAATCAATTAATACAAAAACATTATGACATATCCACAAAATAAAATACCTTTACTTTAACTTACCTACCTACCTACTACCTACTAGTACCCATCTTATTTATTACATACTACCTAAGTTACATACCTACTATCTACTACCTAGCTACCTAATAAATTAATTACCTACCCTACATTTAATAAATGAATTGTTTAACACAACTAATTAATTAATCAATTAATACAAAAGTATTATGACATATCCACAAAATAAAATATCTCTTGCTTAGCTTACCTACCTACTAGTACCTATCCTATTTATTACATAGTACCTAATTTAACTAATTAATTGAATAAGTACTTAACCTAATTAATTAATTAAATAATATGAAAACATGATCACATATTCACACAATGAACTAATAAACCTACCTACTACCTATATTCCAACTTATTACCTATTACCTAGTTTACCAATTAATTAATGACCTAGCCTACCAACTACCTACCTAACTTACTTAGCCTAACTAGGTTTAACTTTCATAGCCTAACTTATTAACTACACCTAATAAATTAGCCTATTATTACCTTTAGATAACTTAGGCCAATTAATTAAGTATGTAAGTTAAACTAGGTACCAATGTACGTAAGCCTATTTAATTTAACGTAACCCATTAAACTTAATTAGCTTAATTTACCAACTAGGTTATAATAACATTTTCTAGCAAACTATTATCTATTAAATATTATATCATGGAAGACCCAAGGATAATTACAAAAAAGACCCATGGATGGGTACATTGAAAGGATAATAGTGTAATTAAAATAATAAAGTTTGTTATATGTGGTCTATGTTTCTTTGTTCATGTGATAGAATATGTTATTACAATTGAAAAATCTTTCATTTGTACTTGTAAAAAAAATTATGTAATCATCCATCGATGAATGTAATCAATATTGAATGACATTGTTCACTTTTCATCTACATTTTCAATGAAAATCATATTAGTCATAAGTTATAATCACATCTACAACTACAATTTGATTCAACCCTTTTTGTTGCAACTACAATAAGTTGCAACTATTTAGACGTGTAGGACTAACACATTATTAATTGTAAAATTAGTTGATTTGATCATTAGTTGCATAGTAGTCGCAAAAATATAATCAAAATGGACAACATTTTTTCTAGTGTATTTTTCTTGATTTAACAAGTTGGGTTTTAGTTCTTGCTATAGGATCTATAGATTTAACTATAATGGTTGGCACAGTTGGTCCCTTTTTTTTTTTGTTATGACAAGCTTTCATTGAATGACTAATGTTCCCACAATTGGTACAAGTTAATGCTGATTTAGTTGACATAGCAAGTATTAGAAATTTAACTCTTACATTAGCTTCCGGTGTGGTTACTAGAACATTGTAACTCATACTAACATATCCACTTTCTTCACATACTATAATAGCTTCCTTGTGTTCAATTAAAATGTTTCTTTTCATACTTGTAGTTGTTAATATTAAGTAAGATAATCAACCTGCCTTAATAACAACAGCGAGAAAAACATTTGTTGCTCTAACCCTCAAATAGTTAGTTAATTTCAATAGACATTCATAATAAACCTCAACACATTTGACGGTTTGTTGTATGTTTTGCAATTGCATGTAGACCTCCTCATCATTCTTCACTATTTTGAATGCCCCCTAATGATAGCAAACTAAAGGCGTGCAACTCGATTAACCAACACACCCATGACTTACAATAGGCACAAGAAGAAGACCTAATGACAATAGTGTCCCCATGTCAATTATAGTTTATCTTTTGGGAAGAAGAGAAGGGGGTGGAGAAAGATGCATTTCATCAGGATTAATACCTTGTGAAAGGTTCATGTGAGTAAGGATGTCCAGCATGTGTTCTGCTGTTGCAGAGGAGGCCACCATGCAAGCAAGGCGTTTTGCTACCAAAGGAAACTGGAGGCCATGTGTGTTGTCACCACCACCAGTTAGGCATCTTGGATGCCGTGCTCCTGCAAATCATCTGGTGGTCCTGCAAATTCTATGCTGTTGGTTCTGCCATTTTATAATGCAACACAGCAGCTCAATTGCATAATCCCAAATGTAGCAGAGGATCAGACACAGTCGAAAGCCCCCAACAGTACAAGCATAAATCCAAAGAAACCAATCTATAGCCCAAAACAGTTCCCTTGCACACAAGTCAAGAAAACTCCCTGGACCATGCATGACTCTTGATGGGCATCAGATCAGATTTGGTCCCATAGAAGACTATGTCTTTCTTGTTTGAATTTTTTTTACGTGCAGTATGCATGCAGTTGTGACCAATCTGCTTGCTTCTCAATGCTGTAGAAGATCTACATTGTGACACAAACAGAGCTCAATGTGAGTGTACAGGTAGCGTGCCCAGAAGCTCTCTCATATAGTTACTTCCAAACTTTCTCCTGCACTCGAAGAAGGAAGAGAAAGTCTTTCAGCTCTGCAGGAAGAATTTTGAATATAACCTTGGCTGCTGAATCTTCACAGCTCACACTGCAAAAGATGCTGGCACGTCCAGTCTCATCATCTGGACTCAATTTGGTCGAGGTCCTGGCAGTGTTTGCAGATCCCATTGTGACAGGAAGAAGTCTTCCAGTATTCTGTCGCTTCTTGATCCCTTGCAAGCAATAGTAGCAAGCCTACACGTGCCAAGAAGCAAGAGGAACAAGTCTAAAGTCATCACAACATAACAAACATGAAGTCAACCCTAAACCCTAAACCCTACAACATAACAAGAAGTATGACACTGCAGAGAAGTGAAGTTCTGGTGAAGAGGTTGAACCAACCTTTTGCAGAGAGGCAAGTGCTGGATGTGCAACGACTGGATCTGCAGTACGAGTGAGGTCACCAACAGCAATATCCTGAACATCAAACACTCCCCTGCCTGTACCTGGTGCATAGCCCACCCGAATTGCCACTGGTCCTGAGGAACCTGGCCCCCACATTGCCCAGCCCTCTTCATGGAATCAGAATTTAACTATTGCTGCTTCTGGATTAAACATGGACAGACAATCAGCAGGTGTTGGCAATGAAATCTATCTTCAACCATGAAGAAGAGAGATCTCCACAGCCCAAGCTGCAGAAATACCCATTCATTCAATCCTGTTCCAGAAAAAAAAAACATCCATTTTCTTCACTAGAAGAACATCAAGCTTCCTGTGAACAGCAGCAGCAATGGATTTCAAAACACATAGAATCTGCATGCTACACCTTGGAGTGCCTGCATTTTTTGTTCTACTCTCTCAGACAGGTGCCAGGTGTTTACTGCACTCATCAGAGACTAGTGTTTACCATGAGCTCCTTCTCGTCTTCTTCTTCAAGGGTGTTTTGGACATGATTTGTCAAACTGTTAAAACCCTAAAACCCTAATGCCCGCAAGAGCAATCTGTGGGGGTTTCAGAGCTTGGGAGGAATCATCATCATCATCCCAAGAAGCTATGAACCCTGATCCCAAATCTGCGGGAACCCAAAACCTTCAAGCTTCTTCACATTATTGAAGATTGAATGTCAGTGGGTCGGCTGAATACAAATGCTGGGTATGCAAGTAGGACCAACAAGAAGAAGTAGGAGAAGAAGAAGCAGAAAAGGGAGTGGCAAGAGACAAACCTCTAGTGCTTGAGAAGTAACGCAGCAACGAGGACCAGCGTGAAGTCATCGTTTGTTTGGAATTTGCAATGTTGTTGGGTGTCATCAAACCTTCACGTGCGACAACGATTTGGCGTCCGATTTCTCATTTTCTCAGAATGACGTAGCTACATCAAAAGAGAGACAAGGAGACACAGACACAGACAGAATGAGACAAAGACGGAGATGACGGATACCGTTCCTTCCTTCTTCAAGGTACAACAATCTCAACCCAAAACCAAAATCCAACACATCAGCAATTGCATCTTCTTCAAAACAGCGTTTGTTAATTATTGCAGATCTTCAAAATCCCTTTCCAAATGCAAGTGTTGTAGTAGTATATACACTAATTTGATGATCCTAAATTTCCATTTCAAATCTTGACAACAGCATCAGCTGTTCTGCAGCTGCCAATAATATATATGTCAACATCATCTCTAAAACCCTTTTCTCTAAGATCTTCTTTTGCAAACCAACTATCTATTATTGTGATGCTGCTCAATCCTTTAGACTCCAGCAGAAAACTTCTGATCTCTTGTGAACTCTTTCTACTGTATTCTGAGCTCTTGTAACCTCTCCCATTGTGCCTTTTTCCCACCTACCAGTAGAGATCATCATCATAATCCTAGACACCAAAAAATTTCAAACAGACTTCTTCCCTGAGTCCATCCATGACTGATCTCATTAGAGCTACAAACTTTGTCAACTCCATGCATGATCCATCAAAACCCCACAATTTCGCTGTGATTGATTCATCCTCCATCACCA
>Ga0116231_10009905_pt1 | contig 15700 bp, 6 predicted proteins | sample S1TSphgellanicum_2_FD_89695 | JGI IMG/M metagenome (GOLD analysis project Ga0116231, IMG submission 89695) | Host-associated microbial communities from peat moss isolated from Minnesota, USA - S1T2_Fd - Sphagnum magellanicum MG | ecosystem: Host-associated > Plants > Peat moss > Unclassified...
TAAAAAAACTAAAAAAGACCAAAACAAAATTTAAAATTTAAAAAAAATATTTAAAAAAATAAAACACAAAAAAAAAAAAAAAATTTAATTAAATAAAAAAAAAAAAAAAAAAAAACACATTTGAGGACCAACCAACCTTTATCAAATTCAAAAGGTGCATAGAAGGTCGTAGGAATGGGAGACACAAAAAGTAATAACACAAGGATGACATACATACATGTGCTTGTGTCAACATGACAATTTTGAAGTTGTCCAATAGTTGACACGCGTCTCAAAATAAACTAAAAAGAAAATGTTGTGGATGGTTCTACATGTATTAACAAAATGAAGAAGAGCCACACAAGGTGATGTGAAGATGATGTCAATAACAAGTTTGATTTTTTAAAAGGTTTTGTGGGGGGGGAGGTAGTCCAATCAACTCTACAATGAAATGGCACCATGGATTTTGGATGAAGTCAATGCCACAACATTTGTAAAATTTGCACGAGATACTCTTGGTGTGAAAGGACCCCCAAAAAAATGAAATGATCGTCTTTTATTGGTCAACCATTGACTATTATTGATTGATCCACCACAATTACACGTGGCATTTATATATTTTCATACGCAGATTGTTTAATCTGGGTATGAACAGACAAAACTCAGCATTTAATGCACAAAGTTCGAGGTAATTATGGTAGTTGTACAGGTAGGAGCAGTGAAAATATATGCAGCAGCAGCAGTGGAGGCGCTCAGGAAAAAGGAAAGAGGGGGTCAAAATAGGATGAAACTCAGGCCCACTTTACACTAGGAGTCAGAGCTGAAAAAACTTTGGGCCAACTTCGAGCTTTTTTGGCCCCAAGTTAACTAATAAATGCTAGAACATTGACCTCAGGATATTAATAAATGCTGGAACATTGGCCCCAAGGGTTGCAAATTAGGGTCCCAAATTGGATGGTATCCTTTTTTTCCAGCCTTGGGGGCCAATACAAGGCCATCATAAAATTCAGCATTTATTAGTAACTTGGGGCAGATTGAAAAGATTTTTTTTCTATTTCAGCCTTGACTCCTAGTGTAAAGCCCTTGGGGCCAATTTTCAACTTTTGCACCAATAGCAATGCTTGATTTGGGTTGAACATTGGCCCAGACTCCTAGTGTAAAGCCCTTGAGGCCAATTTCAACTTTTGCACCAATAGCAATGCTTGATTTGGGTTGAACATCGGCCCTGACTCCTAGTGTAAAGCCCTTGGGGCCGATTTCAACGTTTTCACCAATAGCAATGCTTGATTTGGGTTGAACACCGGCCTTGACTCCTAGTGTAAAGTGGGCCTCAGTTTACCCCCAAAAAAATGGTGCATTTCTGAGTTTCACAACACCCCTCCTTGAAGACTAATGTAGTTTTTTGCAAGTTTTTTTTTGAATCTCACCTGGTTTTGGACCAAACTCAAGGTTTTGGTGCTGTGTTTTCCTAATTTTACCCAAAACTCTATTAGATTGGATTGTAACTAAACTACTACTATTCTAGATAGGTACCCTATTGTTGGTCCCATTTAGTTAGGTGTGGTGGGTTGCAACTCAAAGTGCAATTTCATTCTTGTTTTTCAATGAACCATTTTGATTGACACAACACAAAATTCTTAAGGATTTTGCAACTTGCACACTTCCCAAAACATAAGTCGGCACTCACTTGTCCCAACCCAAGATAGAATCATAAAAAGTACTTCTCCCTTTGGCCGACCTTCTAGAAGAGTGTGAGAGTTGTTCGGCTTTTTTACCCCAAGCTTATTTATCCAAGTGTGGTGGTGGTGGTATTGGGAACATCTTGGGGGACCACATTGGAAAGTTGGGGAACATGTAGGGAACACAATGAGAACTTGGTGAGAACACACTAGAAGCCACAAAATCCAAAACTAAAATCCAAACATGATGTCACTAGGCCTATCTCTTGGCTTACTTGAAACAAGTAGAAGTGGGACTCTCTTGTAGCTATAGATGAGTGAACTAAGATCTAGGTGGTTGCCCAATTCATTGGGTCCCTCCCCCCAATCCACAAAAATCACACCCTTCCTCCTTGCATTGGGTGACCTAGCATCATCAAATCCCAAAATTCATTTAAATTATTTTATAAATATACGAAATCAAGGTTTTGGAGTTTAAAAAAATCGAACCCTTTTTTTCAGGCTTAATTAATTTGGCCACTAAGAGGCCTCACTAAAAAAAGGGAAGGTAAGAAGGTACCAACACGAGGGCTCCCCTTGACCCACCCACCTAGCCACCCCGAGAGGGCAAAGAAATTGAATCTCTTGGATGAGAGGAAAGTCTTTTTCTTTTAATGTGTTCATCCCCCATTTTTGCCTTCACTAATACCCCACTCACTCCACAATTGTGGGTACCATAATATTTTTGAAAACAAATACCCCATTCACTCCATGATCGTCGGTACCATAATATTTTTTGAAAACAAATACCCCACTCACTCCGTGATGGTGGGTACCATAATATTTTTTGAAAACAAATACCCCACTCATTCCGTGATGGTGGGTACCATAACTTACCATGCGGTTGACGGTTTGACACCAGCCAAAGGGTTCAATGGAGGCAAGGTCTAGCTTCATCATGCTCAATTTGGGGGGAAAAGAACAAAGAACTTTGTATGGAAACAACAAGAGAGGTGTGAGGTATGTATCAAGAGTAGTAGAATTTAGAAGGCAAAAAAGGGAGGCCCATCCCACCTTCCCTTCCCTTCCCTTTGTGTACGAATGATGTTAGCATAGTGTCATGTTGATGTCATTTTGCACCCCCAAAAGCTAAACTAGACTTCTTCTTATAGTCAAAAGAGAAGAGGATAAACACAAGAAAGAGAGAAGGAGGAGACATATGAAATGTGTACTAGACTTGTTATGCACGTATCTCACAAAAACACACACACACGCACACACAACACAACTCAAGAGTAGCAACACTTGAAAGGCTCATCAAATGTCGACTATGTCATTCCTTTCAAAGGAAAAGGATTTGACCCAAACACCCTTTGCACTTCACCCCAAAATTCAACTAGAAATTTCGTGAGGTCAAGGGAAATTTGCAAGGTGATTTCATCAACAATTTTGGCCTATAGTGTAATTTACAAGGGGGCAGCTTCAGCATATGTCATTTTAAAATATTTATACTATTTTAATATTCCCAAAGTTTTTTCCCCCCCCCCCTTATTTTCCTTCACAATTTTCTTTTCTTTGAGGGGGAAAAAAAAATTGGGGAAAATTTTAACATTTCTAAAAATGTAATATAATGTATGTGCTGAAGCTACTACCATGGCACCATGGTGGTATGTATGTATAGACACTTTATTTTTTAAGGTCATGCCCTTCATGACAAAAGATTCATTTGATTATTGCCCTTTAGGTTTGAAAGACTACTAATATTTTGTCATTAATTATAAGGATTTTACCCTCTTTGAAGGACAACAAAGCTTGTCAACAAGTAGGCAAAATGGGTCCTTTGTGTCCTAAGTTATAGGTGAGTGATGATTTGCTTGAGAGTTTAGAAAATATTGTTTTAAATATAATTTAGTGTGATTTTTAGGGGAAAAATCATATATTACAATGCTAGAGGGTTCTTAATGAAAATTTGAAATTCCAATCTTGTAATATGTAACAAATACATCACAAAAATATTGAGATATATTTATACATGTGAATATAATTTGTATTATGGTAGTATTCTATAAACACCAAAATATTGTCTTGCAAAAAAAAAATTTCTACATCTATAAAAATTCTATAACTATAACTAAATTTGTATGAGGAGCAATTGATTTATTTTGATCAATATAAGTTCAATGCATCTTTTGACCAATTTATTGGCCCATTCATTAACAATGACTATTCAAAATGCATCTACTTGGGTTGTGTTAAATCTACTAAATTTTCCCACATTAGAAAGCACCTTAAGTTTTTAAGAAATCACATTCAATCAATTTTTAAAGTGTTAAAAATGACATATGCTATTGCCATATGAAGTTTATTTGTGAATACAAACATGATAACAATGTGATTTTTTAGTTTGTGTGTAAGGTGTGTTTGTGAGTGAAGAATTAGTAAACATCATTGTAAGATTCAAATACAAATCCAAAACAAAGTATTATGCGTCAAAACCCAATAAGGTTATAATCAACATGGACAACCCAATATGCCAAAAACCCCAAGATTCTTCTTCTTATATGTAACAAACACTCATTATATACTAATCTACAAGAGGAATATTATATAAAATTAAACCACAGGAAGAAAATTTCTAATACTAAAAAAATTGGAAATACATTATCATTTTTGTTGGACACTAAGCAAATCGACAACCATGTGTGATGTAAGGATGATCACATGTTCTTGCCATGTAAACACCCATAAACAATTATGTCAAATCAAACAAAACCCTATTTGGTCACACATTTTAATTTTACAAAGTTGTATGGTGACATCTTTTTTTAGATGCAAGTGCATATCCTTGATCCTTGCTATTGGCACTTTATCTAGAATTAAGAAAAGCATGAAAAAAAAATAATTTAAAAGAAAAAATCCATAAAAATGTGGACAACATTAATTAAACTACAAAATATTGTACAAAGAGAAGCAAACAATATGACAAAAAGCTAACAAAATGATCATATAAGTTTTTTTATAAAAATACCATAATCCTTGAATGGATATCACAAATGTTTGTCAACTAAAGAACTTCAACATTATTTTTTGAAAACTTTGGCATAGGCAATATTATTAACAAGAGATACATAATTATAACAAGTATGCAATAGTCCCAATGTGTTTAGACCATGTGTGCGTTTAGGTGTTTGGTCTTGTAAACCTAGATTCAAATCTCCAATCTAATAGATTTCAATTACATTAAAATTTGACATTGTGGGTTTTTTTTAACATTTAAATAAATAAATAAATTTATGAATCCATTTACGGAGTATGGTAAAATTAAAAAAGAAAGAAAAAAGAATATAAGAACCAAAATAGCATATAAATGCAATGCCAACACATTGAAAAACAATATTAGCTATTGGAATTAAGGTTGCCAAGAGGGATGTCTTGACATGTTGTAATTAGAAAAACCCCACACCATTTCTTTCTCAAATTTATTGTTTTTCGTTTGGGTTAAGGTTCAACTTACCTTATCTCAATGTGCATGTTGCTTTTCCTAACATGTTTGGTGTCCTTCTTGATGCCCTTGTTGTGCTTCCTATTGTTCCTTGTTATCCTTCCCAACACCCATGATTGTCCCCTATTGCTCTTCATCGTCCATCTTAGTGCCAATTGTTTTCCCTTGTTAGTCCCCATTGTCCTTCTTCAGGTGCCATCACCTTTCGTCATCCTTAATCATTCATCTATCACCCCCCAAAAAAATCATTTCACCTTGGCACCCCTTGTTGCCTTCCATCATCCCTTGTTGGACTTGATGCCCTTGTCACCTAATTTAAAAAAATAAAAATAAAATCCCATTGTGCCTCGGTGCCCAAATACACACACACATCTATATATATATATATATATATATTCACCTTCCATTGCTTCGAACACCTTCATCATTGGCTTGTCATTCCCTTCACCCATCATTCCTCATCAACATATGGGCATTTTCCCATCTTTGTCTAAGCCAAACCTAGGCGTCCCCTAAACCTCCTCAACATAATTTCGACCTATATTTTATTCAAGACACTCAATTTGATATGTCATGGAGGTCCATACAACATCCTTGGGGAGCGCAAGGGACATTATCCAAAATCCCAAGGTTGGCAATATTGATTGGATTTCAAATGTCCTATGTTTGGAACTTACATATTTCTTTCCAATATTTGTAAATCAAAGTTGAGCTTGTTACTTAATTCAATGTTTGTTTTCCAACATGACCTTATAACATTGGTCCAATGTTTGTTTTCTAACATGCCTAAATATAACATTGAGTCGAGGTTTGTTTTATTATTATTTTCCTTTATAAACATTGAGGCCATGGTGTTGCATGCATAACAATCCTTTTCTTTTATTTTTTGGTAAAATTTCACATTGTTGCGAATTTTTTTAAAAAATTAGTCAATGACTTTTGGATATTTTTTTAAAATCAAATCCTTTTTGGAAAAATGACCAAATATTTAAGGAAGTAGTCAAAAATAAATAAGGATGTTTAGTTTTCTTCTTTCCATGTTTTGTTAATAGCCAAATTTGGTTAAATTTTCTTATGGATGATCACCATTTCACATAGATCACAAAATTGGGGGAAAAAAATGATGCATAATTTTTGTTGATAAATAGGAAAATTACAAGACATTAAATTCAAGGTTAATCTTCCTTTCAAAAATATAAATGGTGTAACAATGGTATCTTAAACATTTAAGTTTTTTTAAATGTTAAAGATGAAAGTGGAAAATGGGAATTACTATTTTCTTAGTGTCAATATTCATAAACATGGCATGAATGTAAAGAAAAAAGGATAAACCCAACAAGATCTCAAAATAGCTATTTAATTTTTAAAATGAAAATTGGAAATATATGTCATAAGTGTTGACAAATGTTATAAGAATATTAGAAACACATATATTTTGAGCTTTGGAGTTATAAATGTAAAATGTAAGATCATACCCAAACTTTAATTTTCTATGAAAGCTTTTTGCAATCTTGTGAAAATTTGGGAAATTTTTTGTCATGGATTCAATGATTTTCTTAAATTAAAAACGCCAAATTTTCTTTAAATTCCTTTGAAATTGCCAAATTTCTATACACAGTTTCAAATAGGTATCCATTAATGTATGAATATTTTTATGTTTTTTTTAATGTTTTTTTTAATAACCAAATTTGGTTAAATCGCCTTATGGATGATTACCACCTTGGCTACATCACAAAATTGAAAGGAAGACATTGATCATCAGACATGAATGACAATATATAATCATTAGGGTAATGTCAAACTACAAAATATTGAGTTGAAGAATATCATCAAGTTTACATAAGTACCTAGAAACTTGCAATGGTGGTAAATGTTGTGGGGACAATGTTGACAAGTATTTATTCAAAGTTGAAAATACATTGGATTATAAAAGCTCAAAACTAATAAGTTTGAAAAGGGAAAGAAAAATGTAAGACCTTGATTTTTCATGTTATGTATTAGAATGGAATTGATGAATATAATCTAAATTGAAGTGTTCATGGCCTATGTATGTATTATCATGCATGTAAAATTGTTCAAATGAAGAGTTTTCTCAAAGCTAGTATAGGGAGAATTTTGCATAATCCTTCATATAATCATCTATTGACAATTCTAGCTAACTAAAATGTGAAAGATCGTATAAAAACCTAACAAGATGAGAGGAAAATGAAAAGAGATGAAATGAGGAAATAGAAGATATAGGGTTTGGTTTAGGGTTTATTTTGATCATATAATGTGGATTTCATTGAAACGACAATATTTTATTGCACCAACATTGGCCTTAAGGGTTGCAAATTGGCCTCCCAAGTTGGTAGGTATCCTTTTTATGCCTTGATGCCCAAATTGAAGTCATAAAGTGGTAGATTAATTTAATTTAATTTTTTTAGCCATGATAATTAGTGTAAAGCCCTTGGAGTTGATAGTAATTGCACTAATAGGAATGTTTGATTTGAATTCAACCTTGGCTTTGACTCCTAGTGTAAGGTGGGCCTAAATATCTTTGACAAAAGTATGATGAACAATTATTTTTTTTGAATAAATTTTTTTTTCTTTGTAACAATAGGACAATTTTCTTCTTTTTCCTTCCAAGATCTTTCTCCTTCAACTATTTTCTTTTCCTTTCCCTTTGGAATGCATTCTTTCTCTTTTGAATTTTTTTCCTTTATTTTAAGGGAGATAATGCGCTCATTTTATTTCTTTTTGATGAGGGAGTTATTTTCACACATTTTTCGAAACATGTCACTCTCCCCAAAATACAAACATAGATATGTTTTCCTTTATAGTTTATATACTTACATGGAAATCAACTTTGGGCAAAATATGTGGAATAAAATGTGATGCAATTTGGGGCATCTTGAAAAACATGTTGGAGACTTGGGTAATATGTTGAGAACATCATTGATTACTTAGTGGGAACACCAAAATCCACAAAGGGAAAATGATGTGCCATCATGGGTGCATGTTAAGCTGTTGCATTGGTTGCATGAAAATTATAATCCTACAATAGTTTGCCACCATTTTTAACATGGGCTAATACCCATGCCTAATAGTGTGGGTACCTATTTCTTTTTTCTATAGACATTTATTGGTGATCTCTAGCCACTCTCTTCTTTGGAAGAAAGTGTATAAGTTTATATTTCTTTCCAACTACATTCTCTTATGTAATAGATGGAAGAACAAAAAATCCTCTTTGAGAAGCATGAACATTTATTTATTTTGACAACCTCCCTCTCTTCTAGAATGGGTGGACTTTTTCTTCCCCCTCCAACTACTTTCTTTCTCATGTAAAATGGTGATCATCCATAGAAATATTCAGCCACATCTATTTATACAACAAATTTGAAAATAACATTTAAAAAAATCATCTTTCTATATTTATAACTACCTATTGGAACCAAATATATAAATCTGGAAAGTTATTAAAATATGAAAAATTATACTCCATTTATTCAAATTTTTGAAATTGAAACCCCCCAAAAAAAATTCATTTTTGCATTTTTACTTTCTCAATTTGGCCATTAGTTTAAAAAAAGGCAACTCCTACCCTCCTCGTTTTTGAAAGCCATGGACACATGTAATTTTTAGTTTTCTTTTTAGTCTCTCTCTTTTCAAATGGGTGAACATTGGTTTTTTTTTTCCCCTCTTCAAATTTCTTTCCCTTTTGGAATGGGTGGACAATTTTTGTTTTAAAAAAGAGAAAATAATCCATTGCAAATAAGACTAGAACAAAAAGAATGGAGTGACTTGGGAGGGGGACCACACCTTGGTCAACCATAACCACACAACTTACCAAATAACAATGCCAAGTGTTAAGTGGTTAATAACACCGTTTGATTTTTTGGTCATCATGTTTGCAAATTGCGTGATGTGTTCCTAGACTTTGTCAAAGTTTTCTAGAATCTTAATCTCCTTCATATTTGAGTTTCTTGGTTTGTATAGTAAGATACACAAGAATGTTGTAAAACCCTTTTCAAGGTCAATGTCCTTTGGGAATACTTAGATGTTTGGACAATTACCTTACATCAACCCACCGCCAACTAAACATTTTTGTCCATTTTAGTAGTTTCTTCAAGCTTTTCTTATGACTCTAATAAGCCATTGATTTTTCCTAATTCACTTGTGTATCCATTAAGTACATGATCACCTTATGGTCCTTCTCTAACCTCCTCCTATTCTTGTTCATCTCTGTACGTGCTTTTTGAGCTTTAGGAACTTTCCATTTCATTAATGGATGTTTTGTTACCCCCGAGTTTCTTTAGTGACCAAGCCATGGGAATAATCTCTACTATTTGTTCAATTTGAACCCTTCTTTTTGTAATTAACACATTTTATACTTGTTTGACCAAAATGATTTTTGCTCTTTGTAAATTGAAGATTAAAGGACCTTGTTATTGAAATTTAAGTTCCCATTTTTATCACATGTGCCCTTAAAGTTTGAATGGCATCTTGTGAAAGTTGGGTAGTTTCCTTTTGATTAGGTTCTACCAAGTTCTCTTAAATCAGTCACTCCCCAATAGTTGAAATTTCACCTCTAGTAGGCTTATATGAATTTTTTTTACCACTTTTGTGAAACCTTCATTTTCAACTAGTGGTTTGGTCTTATTGTTTTGTGAAAGGTGCAAGGACACAATAATAATGCCTTTTTTCCATGTTTTTGTCTAGTTGCAATCTATTTTCTTCCTTCATTTTCTTGTTTGATGTTTTTATTTCCTTGTTTCAACCCTTCTTTTCCTATCCAACCTCAAGGAAGGTTAGATGAAAGTTTATAAGCTTGGAAGACCCAAGAGTCACCAATAACATATGAAAGGATGTTATAGAAATGGTGCCTTAAATGGGTACCTCTCGAAGGTAAATGCTATTTTCATTTCTTCCCTTTGTCACACCAATTGTAAATACCCATCCTTTTTTGGGTGCATAACCACACAAAACCTTAAAATATTCCTTTGTTAAAGTCTTCTTCCAAAACTTTACCCACGTGATGAACAACCATCCTTCCTAACCGTCTATACTCTAAGGGTAATGTTATCAACGTGCACCAAATTGGGATTTCAACCCAATTGAAATTTTTGGGTTGAACATAGGAATTGATTTTTGGTATATTGTGGTCCTTCACAACATCTTGTGCGGGGTAAATATTTGCAATTTTCTTATACCTTAAGGCATAATATTTCTATCCATATCCATTAGAGAATTGATTATTCTAGTTTGCACAAGCAATTACCATATGTTGAGTGTGGTACTTGATCTCCCAGTGGAACACCTTGACCACCATCTCCTCCTTGCAACATTTGTTCAATTTCCTCAGTCTATATATTTTAATGATTGCAATACAAACTTAGAAGCAAAAAATTTCCTAGCATTGCATAGTTCATCGGTTGAATCTTCCATCACTACTTTAAATTGTGTTAAAAGCCTCCATTAACCCATTTGCCTTATTCATGTTTGTGTCCTCTTCTATTGAAACACCATTTTATCCACATGTTGCCTCAACTTGCACATGTACACCTAACATAATGGGTGCTTGCAATACATCTTTAAATGCCATTGTTTTTATTAAGCAACACCGCAACCCACAATTTAAAAAGGTAAGTTAAAAGTTGAAGAAGTAAAACTAGCAATCAAGATCTAAAACCTTAAATGTTGCCATCTTCTAAACATGACTACCATTATTAGTTTAGTGTGATCAAAGTTCAATGTGAGAGAAAACAAACATTCATAGGACAATTAGCAAAAAAACCTAAGGAGAAACTCAAACATTAAACATTTATTAATCTTTAAGAAACCTAATGCTTATGCAATTGTAACTTTCCGAAGATGCCGCCCAAACCCATGCCTAAGTAATTTTGTGTGTCATAAGTAATAATTGTCCAAAATTTATTTAACAATTTGGAAGACTTATTTCTATGAGGGCATTAATGAATGAGCTTCATTGGATATTTTTTGAGTTTTTCAACTTTTTTTCTTTTTGGGATGAGTGAAGTTTTTATTCCCTTTACTCACCAAGTATCCCAATGAGCTTCAAAAAAAAATCTTGGAAATCTTAGTAATGTTTCATTTGTGTTCTCAAACTTTTGCCCTAAATGCAAGCATGTTAAAGTAGGCCAATCCATGATGTTTGGTTTTAAAGTGAAAGTAGCCATAAAATATGTTTTAATGTAATTTTTAAAATATATAATTTAGTTCAATGATCAATATGAGGATGTTGATTTTATTATAATTTAATAAATTATGTTTAATGTTTTAAATATGAATCTAGATTTTTTAAATTGAAATGTAAGTAGATGCAAGTATATGTCCCATATTGGTTTCAAATACATGAAAGTAGGGCTTTTAATATTATTGGCATTAAAGATTTTTTTTCTATTTAACTCATTTCACCACCTATGAACCCTTCCACTCTCATTGATACAAGTGCAAAGTTAATGTTAGAAGCCCAATGCATGGATTTTATTTGATCAAAATCTCACCAAAATTAGATTGGGCATTGCTAGCCAATAGACCATTTACAAGTTCTTGAAAAGCCTTCACAAATTTTTTTTAAAAATTGAAATGGATTTTTTATTGCCCACATTTTTTTCTTCCTTTTTAATCATTTGGGGTTAATGACTTTTCTAAGCATTGAATGAAACAATGTTTAAACCAATGTTGTTTGGTTATCCAATTTTTTATTTAACCTTTGGATATCTATATATATATATATAATCCAATATTTGAAAATTGACCTTTGAATGGGTCCATATGCACATGTAGATGGGGATAAAAATAACCTCATAAATAAATGAAATTTCCAAAATAAAAATTGTGCATGAAGAGTTTTCAATATATGTTCTAACACCATACATGTTATTATTATTTTCTTCAAGCTAAACAATAGGTCTGTCATGTGGTGTTGCACATGTTTAAACAATAGGGTTTAGTCAATTGAAAAAAATTCATTAAAACAAGAATGACCACTCTTACATCATATTCAATAACAAGATGAATTACATCCCCACACCCCACATAGTCTTTCATAACCCATAAGGATTTGAAATGGGGATCCATCATGATGGCAAACATATTGCAAACTTGATGGGAATCAAAATCTTTCAAAAACTAGATGTAGGGTTTGAGCACCTCAACAACTTTTTGCTACATGTTTTTGCTCAAGGGGTGGAGCTCAACATCAAATTAGTTAAAAGTTTCATTCCCATTAGCAAGAGGATTTGTTTCAACTTCCAAGCCACAATTAAGCTAATTACAATAACCAATGCATCTAATAGTAGCTTGTTATTTTTCAACTAGTTCATCACACATGTTGTTACAACATGATTCAAACATTGAGCAAATAACTTTTTTAATGGCCCACATTTTGAAGGTTTTAAGAATTGTTTGCCATAAAATGAGTTTTATATACCTTCCATGAAACAACTTCATGACTTGCTTGAATTCCCACCTCTCCTCAAATATGGTCACTTTGTTGGCAAATCTTGTTTTGATATTAATTTTTAGCTTTTGGTGTTGCATCCCACCATCAATGCATGGCTTCCCCCACCCATCTCCCTTTCATTAATATTTTTGTTCATGTAATTATTTTTTGCAAACCAACTTGAACATCCTTCACAGTTACTTAAATTAGACCTAAAAAACCTTGTTGTTGTTCATAACATATTGACATGATTAGACATCACATACCCAAGCAAATACCTTCAAAACCCACAATGTTTTTGACAAGTTGCCACATTGTAGATGCGCACTTTCAATGCTTGACAAGTTTCTATGAAAATTTGTGTTTACATCACATGCATCTTCATCAATGCCACCCACACTTTCAACCATAAACAAAATAAACAACAGTACATGGAAACATGCATTGAAATAAAAAAGATTGGAATGTGTGTAATGGGCCAATTTAATGTAAATTTTTTTATAAAGATGTGATATGAGATAGAGGTGTATGCACTAATGAATGGTTCATTTTTTTGAAAAAAAATAGTCCTCACACAATCCATTTTAGAGTGTTAAAATTGGTAGTATAATCTAGCATCACTTGTTAAATAGTAAAAATATTCATGTATCAAAATTAATAAAGTCCATATCAATAGGAGCCCAAACAAAGATTCCAAAAGTATGTAATTGTGAATTTATTTTTTTGAAATTATAGAAAAGACAACAATTCCAAGGAGTCATGAAAATATGGCTCAATTCTAACCATTCAAAAGTCCTTAATAAAAAATTGGTTATGATTTTGTATAGAATGATTTCACATAAAAAATTATTATTTCATGTTACATTACATATTGAGTCACTATAAATAATTTAGAATGAAATTCAATATGAACCTTTTAATATTATACCATTATAGTTAGGCTACCAATCCATATTTTTTGACTTCACAAGTCCACTATTAAAAATGGGTGTATTTTTGTCAAAAAATAATTATAAATATAATTTCATAAACAAGTTGTTAATCCAAAACCAAATCCCCATGTTTGACAAAATGAAGATTATGTGTTTTACTAAAAGAGATTAAAACAAGATGGATATTGCAAAAACAAAAAAAACGTCACAAAAATGAACCACTCATTTGTGCATCTACTCATAGATGGCATGTGTCCCTTATTATCATACCTATGAGTGATGTTCAACATTTTTTTGTGTCAAATATTTATTTGTTTTAATAATGAAATTAGACAATTTCAAATTAAAATTTTCAAAATTTCAACGCATGAAAAACATCTATGCAAAATATATCTTTCAATATGTATTTGTAATAACAACCCAATGGTTGGCACTTTAAATAAATAGTTTTTCACAAGATGGGAGTTCAATTTTCAACAATTTTGACAAATAGAAATATTACTTTTTTTTTCTTTTTTTTCAACTAGATGTTTCTCGAATTAATTTTTTCAAAAATCAATCATAATACTACTTCGTTCTAATGCTAATGTCAACTCTCTAAACTATTCATTTCACTTCAAATATATTTTTAATGGTCCCGAATTTTTTTTTAAAAAATCATAAGTCTATGGAAAGTGTTGGAGCTTGGCACAAAACCCAAGGAATCCATCATCCGACAAAAAAACCCTCCACTTCCACTAGCCACCAAAAAGAGGGGGGGATTTTCATTTAAAATCACCTAAAAGACGACATAATTTTATTTATTTATTTATTTGGTTTGGGAGAGTGTCGTCACATCTATGTTTATTGGTTACAATATTAAAAGTTCGGTGAAATAATATCGTCGACATGACAAAATCTATCTAAATCTACTTAGGGATGCTCGTCATCCTAAGAAATTGAAAAAAAAAAAACTCCACACATTGGTTGGGGACATTACCTACCTATCTACCTACCTACCTACCTACCTACCCACTCAGCCAACCAGGCACCCACCATAAGAAAGAAAGCCATAGAACATCTTCCTTAGTCTACAGGCAATTACCTTGGAAGGGTCATCAAGGAACTATTGTAGGAAAGAAGGCTCAAGGTTACCTTGACTTTGAGCGTGATGTCATATATACATGTACATATACAAAATTTATACAATATAAATACACACACACACACACACACACACACACATGTAGTAATATCTCATATGGGATGGTCAGTTTCAGTGGGCTAGTGCTGAAATTCAACTATAAAAAAGTAAGGCCATTTCTCACTTTATATTAAATTTAAATTTAAAAATAAATTTAAATAAATTAAAAAAAAAAAGGTTTCCCACACATGGTGTTCTCAAATATTTTGACTCGAGTTTTCCATATATTTTTCTTGTCCATTATTTTTGCATCGTTATACCTTTTTCATAAGATATCTTAAAGCCTGTTTTACACTTGGAGTCAGGGTTGAAAAAACTTGGGGCCAACTTTGAGCAATTTTGGGCTTGTTGTTTGGCCTCAAGTTACTAATAAATGCTACAACATTGGCCCCAAGGGTTGCATATTGGCTTCTCAAATTTGATGGTATTCTTGTTTCAGCCTCGAGGGCCAATACAACAAGGCCATAAAGTTCAGCATTTGTTAGTAACTTGAGGCAGATTGAAAAGATTTTTTTCTATTTCAGCCTTGACTCCTAGTGTATAAAGCCCTTGGGGGGTTGATTTCAACTTTTGCACCAATAGGAATGCTTGATTTGAGTTGAACATTTGGCCTTGACTCCTTGTGTAAAGTGAGCCTAAGTTGACTACCTCTTCAAAAGTTGAAGAAGTATGATCCTAAAATTTTGGACTAGATTCGGCTTCGAGAACTTTAGTTTTTAGTAGTTTCAAATGATTCCTTTTTTTCTTCTCCTACGAGTTTCATACCGGCTGGCATTCAGCAACATGGATCAGTTTTCACATTTTCATTGCTCCAATTTTAAACTCTTTAGAATATTTATCATCTATACAGATTTACAAATTTTCATGAAATTTCTAAGAATTCTCATCACATTTTCATTGCTCCAATTTGGAAACTTTTTAGAATATTAATCCTCTATACAGATTTACAAATTTTCATACAATTCATCAAAATTCTCATGAAATTTCTGAGAATTCTCA
>Ga0116231_10009906_pt1 | contig 15699 bp, 14 predicted proteins | sample S1TSphgellanicum_2_FD_89695 | JGI IMG/M metagenome (GOLD analysis project Ga0116231, IMG submission 89695) | Host-associated microbial communities from peat moss isolated from Minnesota, USA - S1T2_Fd - Sphagnum magellanicum MG | ecosystem: Host-associated > Plants > Peat moss > Unclassified...
AGGAGGTGAAGGATTGGGCTAGACTGGGGTAGTAGGGTTTCGATTCATTAGAAGTGATACCTAGGGAGGCTCAAGAATACCATGAATCTCAAGATCATTAGGGAAAAGACCATCAACAACACAACGAAGAATGAAAGGGGAGGGGGGTTCGATTTAAAGTGGCACCAAGGGAGAGGAGCAACACCAAGGGAAACTAAAGAGCATGAAAAAGACCACTAGTAAGTTCAAGACCATTAGCAACACAACAAAGAAGGAAGGAGGGGGGTTTGATTCACTACAAGCGGCACCAAGGGAGAGGAATAGCACCGAGGGAGGTTCAAGAACACGAGGAAAAACACTAGGAAGGCCAAGACCACCAAGAAGAATACCATTAGCAATACAACAGAGAATGGGGGGGTTCGATTCAACAAGAACAACACCAAAGGAAAGGAGTAGCACTGAGGGAAGAAGAACATGAAGAAGAACGTGAAGAAGAACACCAAGTAACTTAAGACCAAAAAAGAAAACCATGAGCAACACAATGGAGAAGGAAAAGAAGGGGGGTTCGATTCATTAGATGTGGCACCAAAGGAAGCTTAAGAACACGAGGAAAAACACTAGAAAGTTCAAAACAACCAAGAAGAACACCATTAGCAACACAATAGAGAAAGAAAAGGGGGGGACGGGGGGGAGTTTGATTCATCAAAAGCAACACTAAGAGAAAAGAACAACACCAAGGGAAGTTAAAGAACACAAGGAAGAGCACCAAGAAGTTCAAGACCACCATGAAGAAAGACCATTAGTAACACAACAAAGAAGGAAAAGGGGGGGGGGGGGGGGGGGGGGTGGTGATTCACTAGAAATGACACTAAAGGAGAGGAGCAACACTAAGGGAGGCTGAAAAACACGAGGAAAAGCACCAAGAAACTCAAGACCACCAAGAAGAAGACCATCAACACATGATCACAAAGTGTGCTAGCACCTGCAACAACAAAACATTTGGAGTTAGTTATAATCTTCAAAAAACCTGGAGTTAGAGCGGAATTTCACAAAACTTGGGAAAGGAACATGCTTAGAGCACAAGCCCAAGAGCAAGGGAAACCAAGAGAGAAGAGTTGAATGAGATCTTCCTCCCCTTTAAACACTGATAGAAGCAAGAAACAAGAGGGAGAAAGAGGAGCCTAGATTTTCCTCCTACCTAGATAGCAACGAAAACAAAAGACAAGAAGGATAAAGAGAAGTTGAGCCGGAGATGAGAGGGAGAGAAAGGAGCCGAACCTATCCAAGAATGAAAGCATGTGATGACGAAGTAATGGGAGGAGAGAGAAGAGACCCGAAGGAAAGGGATTAGGGTTTAGGGGTGGTGCCATGTGGGAAAGCGATCAAGTTTTAGGGTTTAATGTTCAATTAGGGTACCAATCACCAAACATTTTGTGGCCCACTTTTGAGTGTTAATCTCAACCATTGAATAAAGGTGTCCATCCTTTCAAAGGATGTTGATCGGTTTGAAGATGAATTTTTTTGGTGATGGCATGGATTAATGACATGTGTCAGATGTTGTATGTGCATTTACCAGGTTTGCATTACTTGAAGATAGGCTCAGAAGCTGTTTGGTAAAAATTGGTTTTGAGGCAATGAGGCTGAGAGCTACCAAAAGCCATATCTTTTGCATTTGAGCACCAACTTGAGCGATCTAAAGGGCAGTAGGTGCACGATGATCTCTTCTACAATCCATCTTTGGACCCCAGAAGCAACCAAGGTCTGGTTTGATCACATGGTTCGTCTGAGTTTTTAAGTGTTCTATGACCGGCCTCTCTACCCTACCAGGGTTTTTTTGTCATTTTTGTGATGTAGCTGAAATGACAATCATCCTTAAGGAAGTTTAGTCAAATTGGGCTACAAACAAGATATGAAAGTAAACAAATTTTAAGCATCCTTCACATTTTTGCCTAACATGCTAGAACCCAATAGAGAAATTTGGCGATTTTGTAAGAATTTGTTTTTTCTTTTAAAAAATTGGCTACCAGAAAAACAAAAAAACACATATTTTAGCCACTTTGAAAAATGCTTTAGCCACCTAATTTATTTTTTAAAACCGTGATAGGTACCACTGAGGCAGTGAAGTCGAGCGAAAGAGAAGCTCAAGAGACGAGGGAGCCAACACGGGCGTTGGTTTGTCGATTTCTTTCGCGCAATAATACTCGGCCATCGCTTCTGATTTGCTTTCCGAAAACATCGCTGAAGCTGCAGGAGATGGCAAACATGACGGGGATATCGATTTTTGCGCTTCTTGTCATGTCGGCTGCTTGCTTGGTTGCAGTGAAGGGCGACGTTGTGCAGCTTACTGACTCGACTTTCACGGATAAGGTGCGTACATCGGCCCTCAGTTCCAATCTTTGTGGTTTCCTTCAGTTTCCTTCCGTTTTGTGTGTGTGTATGTGTGTTTTTGGCTTTCTTTTCTTCTTGGATCCTTGTTGCCGGGAAGAGGAAGAAAGGGGAAACCGTAATAGACAAATTTTCGGTTTCAGAAGTGTGTGTATAATAAGGAGGATTGGAGTGTTGTGTCTTCTTCCGGGAAGCTCGTGTGATTTACATGGTGTTGAATAGACTAGATTTCTCTGTCGCAAGTTTGTTCTTCTCTGGAGCGATTTTTCCGGGGATATCGTCGATCTTTGCTGTTAGCGGACGTATGTCACCGGTTTGTAGTTTCCGGGAACGGGAAGAACCTCTGCTTCTTTGGAAAGCTGGGCAAATTGTAGAATGTCTCGTGGTTTTGCGATGGCTTTGACTTAGGGTTTTATGGTCGAATTCTCTTCCGTGAGTACAGGATCAGACATCAGAGTGCAAAAGTAATGGAGATTTCTTTGGATCCCCTATCAGGTGTCGATCGATCACTCGCTATGATTTGAACCGCGGCTCCAACATAGCTAACGAAGATTTCAGGTCGCTGACTCACGCAAAGAATAGAGCTCGCTGGAAGAGTTGCTGAGGAAGAAAAAAAATCTTTGTTTGTGGCTTGATAGGAAGAAAAAATTCTTGTTAGGGTTCCAGATAAGAGAACATCTGCTCTGACATGTTTTCAACAGGGAAAATGAATTTTCAGAGTTGATTTGTTGTATCATTGTCTGTGTCGTATTTGGCACTATATGGGATGCTGCAGGCAATGATTTCTCTAGAGTCAAAATGGTTTTGGAATTTGGTTGTAAAGAGGCCAGCAATATAACAAGGCACTTCCTTCAGCACAATATAAACGAATCTTACAAGCAAGCCCATTGCTCCTGAATTACGATTCTTCAGATACAGAGTTTTTTGCCTGTTTTGTTTAGTAAATTACTGAACTCAGTCAACAGTAGTCCAACACTCTGGGAGTAATAATTCTCCGTCTTGAGATGCTCTCTTTTGTTGGTCATGTACATAAGGGTTTGGAATGGTTGATGTGGACTGAGTGCTCTGCCCTTTTCCACTTTTCTCTGTTGCTGCTGCTATCTTTTGTCATTTTTTTCATTCCACACATAACATGTTGGTATGTGCTACTACTATTCAGGTGAAGGAGAAGGACACCTTGTGGTTTATCAAGTTTTTTGCACCCTGGTGTGGGCACTGGTATGTAATATTCTTCATCCCTTATATTTTGTTCTTCTCTGTTCCCAAGGTATGTTCAGTATCCACATGCACATAGACTTGAAAAAGAAGAACAATTGTCTTCTTTTCAATTGGACTGTCCACAGGAGGGAAGAAAGTTACTTACTGGATTCTTCTGTGCTCATCTTGTTGTCTCTGACTCATCCTAGATCTAACAAGGGCTTGAAAGAGGTTTGCTACTTGACAACTGAAGGAAAGTTTTGCTTGTGTGTGTAGCAAGCGTTTGGCTCCAACATGGGAAGAGTTGGGGAAGGCATTGGAGGGTGAGGATGGAGTGGAGGTTGCCACTGTGGATTGCACCACCAACAAAGCCACATGTGGAAAAGCTGACATCCGTTCCTACCCCACATTGAAGCTGTTTTTGAATGGAGAGGAATACAAGAAGTACTCAGGTATGGTTCCCCTGGCTTGTAGCTGTGCTTCCCTCTATGTGTGTGTGTGTAGTATTGGTTTTCAGAGTCTTGCATCTTGCTTGTACAACTAAACCTGCACACAAAGGGCTCCATATCTACTCTGCTTGTTCACATAGATGAGATGTCATGGAGTGGTCTGCTCATAGGCTGTATCAGTGTGCTACATCACTGGTTGGTCAGCTTATTCTGGTTGTTGGACATGTTTGGCCATCTTGGGTATGGACAGGTCCTCGTGATTTGGAGTCCTTGAAAGCATATGCATTGGAAGGCGCAGCTGAGGTTGCCAAAGCAGGCACCAATCCTGATGAAGCTGCTTTGTAAGCACATGAAGAGAGAACCCTTAAGGTTCTATAACTTAGACACAGTGCTTGTTGATAACAAGTGTCCTTCATGTGTCATATGTCCTGCTATTGAAGGCCTGTCGAAGCCTTTTGATACTTGACCCAGCTTTGTACTGCTCAGTCACATCCCAAATTGAGGAAAGTAAAGGCCAGCTGTTTTGGAGTCAGTGGAGTGTGTGTGCAACTAATAGATTACATGGGTTTTATTTGTCTGTGCATGAATGCATTACAAAAGTTCTTTGTTGTAATGAGCATGAATCATGGAGTTTCACAGACACGCACAGATTTGCATATGAATTTGTGCACCATTCATGGTAAACAGGACATCCCCTGACTGCGACATGATTAATTTTGAGAGGTTTCTAAATGGAACTCTTGAAAGGAACAAAAGCTTCTTGCAATGGTTCAAGATTGTTAAGCCTCTGGTTTTGCAGTGGTACAGCTTTTAGTTGGGATGTGAGATTGCATGTGCATAAAGAGAGCAGGTTTGTGCTTAATTTCTGTCTCTCCAATACTGTCAACCAATCCCTGAAACTGTGCAGCAAAGTTACAGGATTTAGACCAGCTTGGAGAGTTCCTTTTGACTCTTCTGTGGTTTTTGTTGCAGTGACTGCATAATGGAGACCTGCTTGCGGGATCGGCAAGCCTAGGACACAAAACCCTGGGGGCCTTGTGTGGCAATGATCAGGAAAAAGTGGGTTGCTACATGAGAGCATGATGTAAGAAATTAGATGGTGTCTGAAAGCTCCTAGTTTTGTGTGTTGATCTTAATGACTACTAAATCCTGTGAAGAAGATATCCATGCACATTCAAAGGGTGACCCCTGCTGTAGCATTTTGGTAAGTCAATTTGGAATGAGGGATGTCCAATTTGTATAGTTAGTTCTTCACATGTATACCAGGTCATTGGAGATTGTCTTGAGTTACATGTCCCTCAAGTAGATTGTGTTGTGGTATCATTTGGATATCTTGTTGCTTGTTAGAGGCTTACACCAAATAGAAGAGAAATCTTGTCTTGTTGTAAGATCATCCTGATGGTACGACCTTCTGGATTGTGTAAGGCCCATGATGCAAGAAGGGGATAGCACTTTGCCTTCCTTTTAAATCTCCTTCTGCTTTAAAACCTATTTTGCTCCACCCCTCCCCCCCACGTTGGACCCACTTCCCACTTCAGGCATTTGTCTTGGTCCTTTTCATGTTTTGTCCATTATCTTCCTGTAGTTGCTTGATGGAATGAAGGCAAGACATTGCAGGCATGGAGACATGATCATTAGCAAGGGCTACTTGATAATGTAGGAAGTGTCAAAATCGATTGCCATAATATATGTATTGTAGCATGTTTTCAATCCCTCAAGTTTGCATTTGGGTTAGATTGAAAATGGGGATCAAACTATCAATGCTCTCATTTGCAATTAAGTTCTTTGCATCCATGGAATGTTCGAGTGCAATTAAGCATATTATGCTAGGATGAGGCAAAATTGGAATGTTTATCTTTCCCTGGTGTTTGTCTCATGTTTGCATATGACTCTAAGTCAGAGGTAGTCACAAATCTTGAATAGAATTTTGTTGTGGTTATCATTCATTCACATCTAGACTTCAAGCTGTTAATAGTTCTTTGAAGCTGCCTTGCACCAGTCATGGCAGTTAAGGTCACAATCCCATTCCATGACAATAACACAACAGCATGTGACACAATGTTAAAAAACCCCATGTCAACATTCACATCAACAGACCTCTCAACTTTTCTCTCTGAATTTGTGTTTTGAGATTTCAGCTTGAATTACTGCAAAGTAAAACCTGATGTCTGTTGACCCTGAAACATAATTTCATACAACTGACCTCTACCCACTTTCCCCACATGCAAGAGGACACCATAGCAAATAGATCTATCCTTCATTCAGCATTCTACTATCATCCTGTTCTGTATATCATATACAGAATATGTGAAGATGTGAGCATAACATTTGCAGTGATTCCAGCCCTCCAAAGAATCTGATTTCTCTCTGTGTTAGGCACACAATTTAGTGCCAGATCTCAGGCATCAGAAAACAAATAGTGGATTTGTCTCTGCTTTATGGGTTAGTCTCTGAAAAAAGCTCTGGTTGACAAAGATGGCAAGTAAGGCCTCTTACATGCATATGAATGATAAGAATCCAAGAAAAAAATTGGGAGTTTTCCTCCAATAGATCACCTAAAAGAGGTGAGAAAAAGATGAGCATAAGCCAATGATCTTTTCCATAAATTGGAATTGTCGACTATGAAAATGAGGAAGATGAGCCTGTGAAAATCCCAGAAGCTTTCGTAGCACCTCTCACAAAGGGATATGAGTCTTTATCCCCACCATCTTCACAACAATATTGGGTCTAGAAATCTCTTCCACCCACTTCTTGCCATCTTTAGGAGAGGAACCAGATTCCCTTGATTTCTTGAGTCACAAACCCAAATATTGCAACCTAAACAGAGGGGCTCATCATTCTACTAACTATTTCGTCCTGCCATCATATACCTCTCAATGGAGGCTGAAACCCATCTTCAGTTAGAACTGCCAACTAGAAGAAGAGCTGACAAATGTGTCAAGTAGCAAGCAATTTTTTTCTTGTGAACGCTCAGTGCACAGAACTGCAAGAACCCACCTCAAATGAAAGAAATAGAGACGATTATCTGTTATTGGTGGTGGTGACGGTTGCTGGCTCGGCTTGTTACACCATGGAGAAGCTTCGCAAATCCCACAAAGCTTAATCGTCCATCTGAATGTCTCACCCAATCATGGAACACTTGTGCCGGGACTGATGGTGCTAAACCCATCTCCTGCATGTTTTCAGAATGTACACATCTCTTCAATATATGTAACCAGTTATCATCATCCCACAAACACTAAAAGCATACATCTGCTGGTTGCTTTTAAATACACTTGGCTTTGGTGTGTTTTGGGGGATCCAAATGAAAGGACATCAAAAGTTGACAACAATAGCCATGGAAGAAAAAAATTACTAAACCCTAAACACTAACCTCTAAGCCCTAAACTAGAATCAGAAAGCTGACACAATCGAACAAACATTCCTTTTAAGCCAAGAGAAATCCCAAGCCATGCCACTCAAGGTCCTTAGGGAGGTGGAGATCATACCCGGGCCAGCTCTTCTATAGAAATGACACGGTTGCCATCTTTTTCAAAAATTTCATAGGCAGAACGTGCATGGTACTCCCACCTATCAGTGCCTTCTAGTTGGTGCACACTTATAGCTGCCGCACAAAACTCTGAAAAGTCCATTTTTTTGAAAGACAAGGACTCCATCTGAAAATGCAGCATGCAAGTTTATCAGACACACATAATGCCAATCCATTGCTTCTTTCATACAATACAAGTCTGTAATCTCAAAAGAATCCACAGATTTCCTATCTACTCTGCAGACCAAAACACCAATTTCGGAGAGCTTCAGGATAGTAGTAGCTCTTTGCTGTGTTTCATGCCATTGTCAGGTTTGTTTCTTGGGCTATATTTGGTAAAATCCTTCATAGACTTTCCCTACCCAAGAAGTCCTTTCTTGTCCTGCTAGTAAACCTTGATAAGTCATGCAAAAAGATTCACAAAAACTTGAAATTTGTTGTTTCTGACATACATACCGTGGACAAAATCTCAAAAACACGAGATTCCTTCATGGCCTCTGTTGCATTCTTGAGCAAAGCCTGCTCAACCAAATACCAACAAACAAATTATGAATCTGGACAGCAAATTAAAGTAGCATGAAACAGGTTGTTTGGTGATTTGCAAACACGATATCCCTATCAAGGTTTTCTACAATGGGAGTAAGCCAATCCTATCAAATTTCTGGCATTGACTCTGAACTAACCAATTGCTAAACCATTAGGTAGCACAATCAGAACTTTGATTCTGCAAGCATAGTAGCATGAGCAAGCTCTCAAGAAGAAAAGAAGAAGAAAAAGAATTTGAGAAGAAAATAGAGAAAGTCCAGAGTTCCCACTGTTTTAAAATTTTCAAATGTAACACGCCCATTCTTGTTTGGCTCCAAGAGCATGAATTGTGCACGTAAATACACCAATTCGTCCTCTGTCAAGGTTTTTGATAGTGCCTGCAAATATCACCCCAAATATTGAGTCTTTCCCATAATCAAATTCAATCCAGTAAGGCTAAAAACATCAAAGGAGAACTTTTGGAAAATTCACCTAATGAATACATACCAAATAGCAGTAACACATTCTTCAGTGAAGAACTTGAGTACAGATTACACAAAACTTCACATAACCCAAAGTTGAGAAGAATGTAAAAAGTCCACCTTAAGGGCTGCACGCTTCATGGAAGAGGATCGGAGGTAACTGCGCACAAGCCTGTAAATCAAAATGTCCAATGGAACTTTTTGGTTGCCACCTATCCATGGATGCACTGCACCACCAAAGCTCTTACTGTTACAAACAGTAGACCACGAGTGCTGGCTCATCGGTCATTTATTGAGTTCCATACTAAAGTCACCGCTAATGTGAAGGGCAGACAGAGAGCACTAGCACATCAACCATCAGAAACTACTCCCTGAAAAACCAACTACCTATGACAATTTACACAGGAGAAGGGGCATTACTGAGTGCTTGGGAAGCAGTCATGCGTCGGCGAAGGTCTTTATTGAGTAAACGCTTAACAAAGTCTTTAGCCTGAGCAGATACAGAAGGCCAGGGAAGTTCTTCAAAGCTTGGATCTGCTCTCAGAACTGCCCGGAAAATTCCTGACTCTGTGCGAGCCCAAAATGGGCGACTCCCACACAGCAGAATGTACGTTATGACTCCAATGCTCCACACATCAGCTTCCAGTGAATAGGAGCGGTGTAGCACTTCCGGGGCAACGTAGTAAGCACTCCCAACTATGTCATTCAGCTTCTCATCTACATTCCCTCTCCGACAACCCCAGTTGCATGAACCACTGTACTGTTGATTCAACATAAATTATGGTTTTTTCTTGGCTTTCTCAGAAGTCTCATTGAGATCTAGCTACAGCAGCAACTTTGACTACATTGTTGAGACTTGAGTCTGCTTAGATTGCACTACATAAACATGTCTGCAAAATCAAAACAATCAAAACTTCCATAAATCACATAGAATCCTCTTCCATAGAGTCATGACAAGTGCCAGGGCCAACAAGTTAGAAAAAGTTGCAGTTTCCTAGTGAAGAGGAAAACAGCAACCTTTTAGTATATGTTCTTGTCTGCCAGAACTCCCTTTAGGAACCTTGCAAGCAAAACAACAGGTATGAAACCTCATCCAGTACCTGGTTTGATAAAATCTGACAATCCAAAATCAATTGCCTTCAGCTGAGCATGTTCATCCTTTGTAGTGAACAAAAAGTTCTGCAGCACACAACAACTACATTTGGTCCCTTGTCTGCAGGATTGCCAAGAAACAAAATCCAAGAAGACTATGACCAGTTGAGTGGAAACCATTGTTTGGGTTTTGTACCAATAGATGTACACATATATATGCTTGTTAAGTTGGGCCATTGGAAGAAGGCAAAATTTTGATTTTTGGGTGGGACCGAAGCAACATCAACATGGATAATCATCAATTCAGTAGGAATCAACAAACCTCAGGCTTGAGATCACGATGGACAACTCCTTGAAGGTGGCAAAATGACACAATGCTCAAAATTTGCCGGACCACAATTTTTGCATCATCTTCACTGTACCTTCCTCCTCTGCATAACCATCAAACCCACCCATTTCTATATGGCTGCTCACAAATGTATAAATCACAAAACGCTTTTACAAACAATTTCTTAAAAATTAACACAAGCAGTGGTAAGCCAAAATAAGTTGATGATAGGTCTTGATTTAGATCTGATGGTAGAATTTATGGGATATAAAATTCTAAAAAGTAGGATAAATATTATTAACAATTGCAATCCACAAGGAATATTCATTCGTTTTACAAATATTCAACAATGAAAATACCTGGATAAAATACGATCTAGTAGCTCTCCGCCTTCACATAACTCCATGATAATGTACACATTGAGATTGTCTTCACAGGCATCATAGAAGCGCACTAAGTTTTCATGCCCTGTTAGAGCTCGCAGTATTTTCACCTCCCGTCGCACATCCTCTATGGCTATAGCAGTTGTCATCTGTTAAAACAAATGGAAATCCTGTCAGATGAAAATGTAGCTTGGATCTGTGCAACGAAACCATGAAACAGACAGGGTCCATCTGTCACACACATGCAGTCCCTCACAAATAACATATGATATAAACAAATGAGAAAAAAGCCTATGTCATGGCAGAATGTGTGTCAGACATCAAACCTAAATGAGAAAAGGATTAACCTCCACATCCACATTATGAAACATTCTTTCAATCACCCAAATAACAAGGTTTCAGCTCCAACAACATAACAGAAACCAATCAGCAGGCATGAAAAAGGAGAAAACCCAACCCTAAAAAAAAAATTTAATGACACAAAATAAGACCAGAAAACAGAACCAAGGGAGCAGAGTTAGAAACCAACGAAGACCAGATCGAACTGTATATCAGACTTTCTTTATCTTTTCTCCACACACTCTATATCTACCCATCAAAGATCCGTTGTGATCTGAGTGTTCCATTGAAGAGGATTCATGTTGCAATCTTCATGCTAGAAACCACTGGAGCCCACATGATCTCATTACAGATCCAACATAGAACACTTATAAGAAGGTCAAATCACACTGAACAACTTGAAAAAATCTCAAAGCATAATTGGAGACAAGATTACCCCTTGATCTGTTTCTTTGCAGATTTGAGAGGACCATTTGGTGAAGTTTGTGAAACAAACAACGACAAAGAAATCTCCTTCTCTAAATGTATGTGATTGATTTGCAAGGATATAACTAGAACTTATGTGAATAGAGTCAAGAGAATATGAAACCTTAGAGTGTTGGAATATGATTTCCAAAAAAAGCATGGAACCTTCAGCTTTGGAAAAGATTATGAGAAAATATGAAAACCTTCATGCTAGAAACCACCTGTGTGGGAAGATGATTTTCAAGAGAACATGGAGGAACCTTAAGCATTAGGAAATGATAATGAAAGAAAAGATGTGTTGTTACCTTAGCTTTGGAAATGATTTTGACAGCAATGGGTTGACCTTTAAGATCGCCTCTTCGAACTCTAGCAAAGCAAGTATGGCCAAAATGGCCACGCCCAACTTCATGACCAAGCTCATACTTGGCAGTGAAATTCTTGGGGTACCCAAATTGCTTGTCAAGTGGTTTTTCAGATTCAACAGATTCAGGAATGACACCACCAACACCCTGAGCAGCAGCACCCCCCACTCCTTCCCTGGGCTTTTCACCATGCCGCTTCACAAGAGAGGATTGGATGTGTTTGGCAGGTGATGGTGGTGGAAAGGGCCTCTTGAAAAGCCGCAGCGGAGTAGAAGGAGTGGAAGAAGGTGAGCTCGCATACCGAGGAAGAGGACTGCCTGCCCAATGCCGAGGAGATGGATGGCGGAATGCTGCAGCTTTTGCTCTCATGGGGGATGCACCACCAGGACCACCACCACCACCACCAGAGTGAAAGCTGCTGTGACTACTCCCATTGCTGCTACTGTTGTAGCTATGCTGTTGTGCATTGCTGTTGCTGGTGGTGGTGTGATGGTGGTGATGGCTGTTGTTGCGCTTTACAGGCTTTGCAGGAGCTTCCTCACGCTTGTATGTGTCTTCTTCTTCAGCTGGTATTCCCTTTCCATAGCACTGCCCCATTGCATAACGACCACTTCCCCTCTTCCCTCCCCACCCACAACTGCAATAGACTTATGCAGTTCTTCTAGCTCTTGTGTTCATTTGTGTGCTTCTTCTTCTTCAAAGGCTTGATATCTTCTGCTGCTTCTTGTTGATGTCTTGATGTGGGCCGGTTGTCATTCTTTTCTGGGCGAGAAAGATTTGGGTTGCTGCTGTGCACATTTTTATTTCATGTGCTGCTGCTGCTGCATTCCAATAGTGGTAGCTCCTCCAACAACAACCTGGTTCTTTTCTTCTCCCCCTGGGATTGTTCTTCCTCTGGGAACTGCCCCAAGGTGTAAAGAAGAAGAGGAAATTTGGGTTCAATGGTATAAATGTTGCTGAAACAGTTCAGAGAATGCAGCTGCATCCTTGTTGACTACTCATTTCACAACTACTACCCTTCTGTCCTTCCTTCCCTTTGCTTGCGCTGCTGCAAATCTAGTGCAAAGGCGACTGCATAGGAATGATCAACTTCTTCTGCACACCGGGAAGAATAAGAAGAAGAAGAAGGGCTTCCAAATATTTTGAGCCTTCCGCCGACTCTTTGCTTTGAGTACCACAGAAGAGTAGTACAGGAGGGACTTGACAAAACCTAAGATTTGTGGAGCTTCCTGCCACAACCCATCATAGGAAATGCCTTCCTGAGCCCATATTTTCTTCTCCTCTTGCTCTCTACTGCAACTCTCAACGAGTTCTAGATCAAAGCAAAGACGAAGACGAAGACCCAAAACCAAAAAAAACTCGTTTCAATATGTGCAGCAAGCTTCAGACACAAAAGATTTTCTCCTCTCGAGACCAAGCTCCTAGTTCACAAGGCTCTCAATACTCTTCTTCCTTTTCCTGATCCTCCATGAGGAAGTGACCAAAAAGCCCCACCCAAAAAAAGGATCAAAAAAGGAACCCGAAAAAACTCAAGAAAGGAACACTTGGGTATCACAAACAGCTGTCGCTGCTGCTGAGCTTCACCACCCTGGGGTTGAGAATCAAGCAGACTAGAAGAAGAGCAAACAAAAAACGAAAAAAAAGCTCTGAAGAAGAATAACAACAGAAAAAATAAAGCACCAGAGTTCACAAGAAATAGCTCAAAAGAAGCGGAAAGGAAAGAAGCTGTACATCCCGAGAGATGGAAGCAGCCAACAAATTCTGTGAAGGAGGCATAGGAGCTCGAAAGAATGGGGAAAGAAGCGGTGCAAAACGCGCGAGCAAGAGGAGGAGAAGAAGAAGAAGAAGAAGCGAAAATGCGACGACGGCGGACTGCGATGTCTGTAACGGACCCCTGCAAGCTACAATCGCCATTCTGGCGAAACGATCACAGAAAAAGTTAAAATTCGCCTCAAATGGCGAAAATATCCCCCCCCACCCCCTTACCCATTCCAGTGGTTTAACTTTACAATGACAATTCCAGCAGCGGTAATGGCATGGTGGGGTCAGTAGGTGCCTTTTTTTTTTCCAGCTTTTGCATTTCTTGCATTGCAGAAGAAGACAAAAAGAAAGTGATGACTACTTACATACACTACTACTATACTCTAGTAGGTACCACTACTACCTACCGCAAAACTGAGTAAATGTTATTGTAAATAAAGAGTATATGTTAAAATCATTTTATAACATATATATATATATATATATATATGCATCTTCATATTTTGCAATGCATGTGGTTATGATGGATTTGTTTGAATTCTGGTGACTAAGCTGTTGAATATTGTTTTTTTCTTTTGGGGTCTGAATATATTTTTTATAATATTAATTTTATTTTTTAATTATTTAAATATTTTTTATAAGGTGTGTGAAATTTCATGTTGTTATCTTTGCAATGCCAATTGCTCATGTAATTGTCTTTCTTCAACTTGAAATGTGTGGTTCTTGTGTCAACATTGGTCATTTCAACAAGGACTTTGTTTCCATTTGAACAATGGGCTTCAACTTTGCTTATACATAGGTACCAAGATATAAATAATTTATTGTTCATAGTTGTGTGTTGGATTTGAAATTGGGGGCTTGATTGCCCCCCCACTTATGAGCCCCAAAAAAAAAGTTATGTACTTATATAACATGTTTGCACGATCAAATTTTACTTCATTGGACTTGTATGTCGTGCCAAAGTACATAATTTCATCACACAAGGCAATCAATCGATGGGTGTCTTGGACATTTCTCCTTTGTATTTTTGTATGTAGTTTTTGGTATTTTCATATTTTTGGTATTTAAAAAAAAATTCTGATGATTTTTAAATAAATTTACTAAATTTATAAGCCTTTCCTATATTGCACCCACCATGGATCATCAGATTTATTTCTTTTTCTTTGGCCAGTGGCTTTTTTGACACCCCTAGTAAGAAGCTCCATTGCATGCAATATTCTCTACCATTGGAGCCCCCATGCCTACTTATGTAATTTTAGAGCATCCCCATAATGACCAACCTCTATGACAATCCTATATGCATGTTTCATAATGCCTCACACTTGAAGATTTCAAATATCTTTAATTTATGTCTTTGATTTTTATTTTTTGTTAATGATTTTTTGGGTACGCAACCAATTGCCCATGGATGTGGGGTTAAGTTATGTTTGAGTTTGTTGCCTTTCGAAGTTAACACAATATTCGAGTTGCAAGTGCTAAGTTTTAGTTGTTATTTTGTAACCAAGTATCTTACAAGTTGCATGGTTGGACACAATTGTTGTATGGATGGAAAATGTGATGGAAGACACACTTAGTGTAGAGTTTTTGTCTTCTGATTTTTTTATTTTGTAAGGGTGGTGATTTATTGTTTTACAAAACGAATTTTATTGTTTTAAAACCCCCTTTTTCAACTTTTTTCCCACAAAAATAGTGCACCATCCAACTAGAAACCCATTAACATTCCTTTTTTTTTTTTTAAAACAAAATAAACAAGGGGTGTGTCACACTGTGGCCTTGCCATTTACATTAAAAAGTATCTTAACGCAAAATCAGAATTATGAAACCTCAAATATTTCACCATGCGAAAATATAATCTTCAAAAACCTCCTCTAGAAGAAACCAAAAATCCTTCAAGATATTACAACTCTATAACTAATCTCAAGTTTCAACACAAGCCAAAATATCATCTTTCAAAAATCCTCCTATAAAAATAAATAGACCTATTATTATTTATTACCTAGGGGCCTATAAAAATCCCTTAAGCTACAATATACTCTATAATGAATCTAAACACAATAATATCCTTGCCTTGGTAGTAGGCAAGGCCAATTTATAAATAAATTGAGTGCACTTTGAATGGCCCATCATCAATTATTTTGAAACATTGGGCAATCCCCAAAATAGAAACAAGGTATGTATATGACAATTCAACTTTGGCCAAAGCATATCAGATTAAACCGTCGGACTATTGATTGGGAACATCTTGGAGAACGCATTCAAAACTTGATGGGAACAACAAACCTTCCAACTGCACCCTCCCCCCCCCCCCCCTTTAACCCAAAAAAAAAAAACTAAAACCCCCTGTTGGCTTGTTTGCTCTTTTCCTTGCCGCCCCACAAAAAATTGGGCCAAAAAAGTTTTTTTGTTCTTTTTTTTCCTGTCCA
>Ga0116231_10009907_pt1 | contig 15699 bp, 13 predicted proteins | sample S1TSphgellanicum_2_FD_89695 | JGI IMG/M metagenome (GOLD analysis project Ga0116231, IMG submission 89695) | Host-associated microbial communities from peat moss isolated from Minnesota, USA - S1T2_Fd - Sphagnum magellanicum MG | ecosystem: Host-associated > Plants > Peat moss > Unclassified...
AGGGATCTGCAAATCTTTTATGCTCCTCCAGACTAAGCTGAGGGACTCAGCTTTTTCAAAAAGGGAGGGGTTACATATGTGACCGAACAACAGGTCGACGGACAAGGACTTCAGGCATGAACTATTGGTGTGAACATGAATGTCTTGATCTGGATAATATGGCCGAGGATCTTGATTAGTGGCGGCGAATTTTCTCTTGATGAGAGCGAGAGGGAAAGGAGAACTGCATGGAATGCATGGTGGTGGGGAGGCTGGAAGATGACGGCGCGTTTTATGAGGAATTGCGGCGCCTCATTGATGAGGATGGAAGGAATGGCTGATGATGACGGGTACGAGGAGGAAGAAGCTTGTGGAGGAAGCCGGATTAAAGAAAACGGGGGAGATGGAGGTTTTCAGAGGGAGATCGGCATGAGCTAGAGAAAAGTAGTATGGTCGCTCTCCTTCCGCTGCAATTAGCGACCAACAGAACTCTAGCTTCGGTGGTGTTTGGAAGCTATTTTTTTGGAAAGTTAGGAAGAAGAGGACTGGATATAGAGACTGTGGTAGAAGGACAGTGCTTGTGCTGTTGGAATTGTTTTCCTTTTTTTTTGAATTACAAGCCGAAGAAGGCTGTTTGCACTGTTGCGTGGTGGTCGTAAAGCGTCATTGTGTTTGATCAGTCGAGTTGTGCGAGGGAGGAGAGAGGTTGTTGGATCCAGTGTTTGAGTTGTGTCTCTCTGATGTCCCACCATTTTTGGTTACAGATTGTCCAAAGGATGTCCATGTAACATTTTAAATATTTGATGGCATTTTTGTGTTAATATTCACACTATGCATCATTGGAATAGGATAAATGGAATTCACTAATTTGTGAAACTAACAAAAAGATGATATGTAAGGTGAAATTTAATGTTATTTTTCATTAATGTACATATCAAAAATCCAATTTTTTTCATTTGTGAAAGCCAAATAATTTTAAAATATCACTTTTCAATATAAACAATTATTTACTATTAACTAATTATGGTCACATTCTTGACAATGTTTTAAATTGGTTTCTTTTAAAATTTGATTTTTCATTTGTTCTTAAAACCAATTATAATATTCATCCATTAAATGCATTGAAGTGTGTAATATGTCTTTGTCAATTATGTTGTATACACTTCTCTTATGTGTGGATTATAATTATGTGTACTTTTAAATTTTTCTCAATCAATATTTTTTACATTAGTTTTATATATTTTTTGTGTTGTGGTTTCCATTAAACATAATGGAAAATTCAATGGATGTTAAAATCTTCTTTAAAAATAAATTAGCTCCATTGAAAGAATAATTTTGAATTTTATTGGGAAATTAATACAAGTCATTTTGTGAAAACCCATTCAAAAACTTACATGAAGAAAATGGTACCTTTCATTAAGAAGGTTCCAAGTTTTTAGAAAAATAATAAGTCTTAGTTTCAATTGGGAACATTATAATTTACCGATGGCCAAATACAACAAATGAATTGAGTGATTTTAGATATGAGGATATACAAGAACTTTTAAATGTTTTTTTGATGTTATTGTAAATGTCACATCAATTTTCTCCATAATTAGATATTAACATTCAAAAAAATCAAAAGATTAATTAATGTTTAAAACAATCAACATTTGTAAATGTTCTAAAGAAAACTATGACTTTCAACTATGATGTCAATTTTAAGAAAATAATGTAATATCTATTTTTTAAAGTTTGATGGAAATGTTATGTTCAAATTATCACCAACAATAAAAACTAGGGGCTTGATAGGACTAATGTAAAGCAAGGAATAAAAGGTATAATGCCCACCCTTGGTGTAAATGAATGGTGATGGTTTGTTATTTGAACATCCATCATGTGTTAGCCATGTTTCTTGGCAAAAGTTGCAATGTGATTGCGACACGAGGAACAATGTTTACAACAAAATTAATGGGAAAGAACTGTTGAAAATGCATTAAGAAAAAAAAAGGTTAACAATTAATACAACCTTTGTGTGTAAACAATGTAAGTTTGCACTAATTTGCATTGCAAGGTGTTTGTTCAAAATGTACTATGTTTTGTATTGATCCAAAACCATGACATGAACTTACATCCATCTCATGAACATTTAATTTGTTACATGCCCTTCCAAATAGAGTTTTAAAATGATAGATGATTTGGTAAAACAGAAAAGGAAAAGACACTCACTTACACCCTTTTAGCCATCACTAAGTCAATAAATAAAACATTTCTTGGATTTAAAATTATTGGGGTTTAGTGATGAATTACAACCCAAATTATAAAGGTAGAAATTTGATTTGTTGTTAGAACATTCCGCCCTTTTGAACTCCACAAACATTTGAAACTAGGTGAACAATTTAAAGTTCGTAATGAAAACAACAACTCCATTGTTAAATAACATTTTTAAATTGCAAGGTAATCCTAAAAACTTTTTATTCAAGATGTTTACATACATCCCCTATTCTTATCTAATGTCGCCCACCTATAGTGACATTGATATTATAAAACATATATATATATATATATATATATATATATATATATATATATATAGTCAACAGGTGATTTGAAAGGATCATGGTCAATGTTTGATCATTACAAATGCACGCAACATTGTACAACCATGAACTACTATGTTTATGAATTTTTTTATTGTTGAGTCTTCACCGTTGCAATTTGCAACATTCAATTTAAAGATGCGGATTTGCAAATGTGAATGTGGAATGCACTTGTATTATGGTCATGAAAAAACATGTTATGAAAAATGTCAATTTTAAAAGATTTATAATAATTGTGTTAAGCCAATTTCAATGTAATCAAAACATTGTTTAGAAATGGCAACCAAAAACTTTCAATGGATAATTGAAAATATGCGTGTCTTTATCATTAGGGGTTTTTTTTTAAAAATATATTTGAAAACACAACAATAGATTTTTCCAACAAATTGGCACCCCAAGGTCAAGTTCAGTGACAAAACACTAACAAAGCTTTTATGTACACACTATTAGGTTTGAACCCATGACCTTTTCCAAAATCCCAAGGTCCTAAACAAAGGTTATACCATTATTCCATCACCTTTCAAGTAGGTCAATCTTTTTATCAACATATGAAAGAACTAATTTGTTTTCAATTTGATATCTACTATATGTTCATGGCATTACATTAAATTGGTACCCCTAACTAATAGAATAAATGCTCTTTGATATTGTTGATAGTATGGTATTCATCTCCAATTATAGTCAAACATTCATTGGTTTCAATGATATTCTTAAAAGATCATAAAATCACAGCTTCTTTTAAGGATTTTATGTTGTAGCCAAAATGACAATCATCCATAAAATAATTTAAACCAAATTTGGCTACATATTAAATATGAGAGTAAAAGAATAAATCTTATTATATTCTTGGAACTTTAAATAAAACCTAGCAATTTGACACAAAAAATTCAAAATTTGGCAAGTTTGGGTCATTTTTTTCATGAAAAATGCTTTGTATAGGTTGAAATCATATTGTCCAAATAAAAATTTAGTGAAAATTCAATAATAAAAGAAACACTACACATAGGGTATTTCATGTGAGGTCATCGAATACTTGTTTATTGTCACCACACAACCGAATTTCATGTTGTGATGTGATTTCGCATCACAAAGTATGCACACATCATCACATGATAAACCACTACAAGAAAATCATGACTTTTCAAAAGGCCAATTTGATCAAAATGTGCACATTAACCAAAAGGTGTGTCCATTTTGACTAAACATTTGGGGCATGAAAAACACATGTTACATTTTATTAGTACATTCAACTAAAGTGACATTTTTGACCAAATGTCAAGCTAAAGATCTAGTCAAATTGGACAAATGGCCATGGCTTAGTCAAATTGGCCATATTGAATGGATGGGGTTTAGTCAAATTGACCATTATGATTTGACAAATAGTCAAATGAACCATATTCTTTTGATGACTTAGCTTACTTGTAAAGTCTAGACTACCTATTTAACCTAACATAACTAATAGGTTAGGCTAGGCCTAGACTACCTATTTAACCTAACATAATTAATAAACCAATAGATTATTTGTTAGGTAATAACCTAGTTAGGTTACTAGCTAGGTAGCCTAGCCTAGATCTAGGACATAGCCTAAGAATATTAAATAGCTTATAACTAAATAATGTAAGCATTTTAAGTTGGTATCCTCGGTGACCTAGGTTTACTAGGTAAACCTATTAGCCACGTAGGTAGCCTATTAGACTAGGCATATTATAGGTATGTAACCTAGGCCTATTAGGTAAATAACATAGGCCATTTAAGCCTAGTAAGTAGGTAGCCTATCCTACTAGGTAGGTAAATATCTTAGACCACTTAGGCCTATTAAGTAAATAGCCTACCCTAGGCTATCAATGTTGACTTGGTAGCTACATACCTAATGTGGGTCACCTAGGTTTACAAGGTAGGTAGTCTAACATAGGCCACTTAGGCCTCCTAGGTATGTAGCCTAACTTAAACCACCTAAACCTATAAGGTAAGTAACCTAACCTAGGCCACCTAGGCATACTAGGTAAATACATAGCTTAACTTAAGCTACCTAAGCATGTTAGCTAAGTATGTAACCTAGTTTAGGCCACCTAGGTTTACAAAGGTAAGTAACTTAACCTAGGCCACCTAGGCTACCTAGGCCTATTGGCTAGGTATGTAACCTAACCTAGGCCACTTAGGTATACTAAGTAGGTATGTAACTAACCTAGGCTAGGCCATCTAGGCTATTAGGTAGGTAGTTTAAGCCTAAACCTATTTAATAGGCTAGGCTACCTACCTAATATGTTTAAGCTAAATCTATTAATGGGTTAGTAGGTACCTACATAGCTTATTAAGTAGCATAAGCATAGGTAGCTTACTAGGTAGGTATAAGTGTAGACCAAATAGGTACCTATAAAGCCTAGTAGACTATAACCTACATTTTACTTAAATATATGCATTTATTAATTTATTAATAGGTATTTCCTACTTACCTAGGTTAACCTACCTATAACTTACCTATTTATGTAAGTAGTGTAAAAAAATTCAAATTCATTTAGTGCAACATGTTGAAAACAAATTCATGGAAGTTGATTACAATATGTTGGTCCAAAATCATCTTCATTGCAATATGTTGTCCATGATAATCACCTTATGGGATGGTGGTGCAATGGTTAAGGACTTGATTCTTTAATGTGGAAATGAGGAGTTCAAGTCTTCACACTTGCAACCTAAATTACCTTGGCTACTTAGGTGACCTAATTAGGTAGCCTAAGTTGTAAAGCCTAGGGGACTTAGCCTAGCCTAAATGGTTTTGTCTTGCCTGGGTGGCTAAATTAGATGGCCTAGGTTAAGCCTAGGACATAAGGTTGGTAGGTAAATAAATAATTTGTTTTGGCATAATTAATTAATAGGTTTATTAATTAAATAGGTAAGGAGGTAGGGTAGGTAATTAATTAATTAATATTTTCATATAAATGTTAATGACAAAATTTTAAATAATATGTATTTTTTATCGTTGCCCAAATTATATCATTGTCATTGTTGTTTAATAAAAAAAACCATCAAAAAAGACCTAGTCGAAATGGTTGAATCCAAAACAACTTGTCTAGAATGGCACTTTGGTCAAGTTGGACATGGGGGCAAAAAAACCATATGGGGGGTTTTTTTTTACTGAAATTCCTAATAAAAAAGGCCATGATTGTTTATAGTGTTAACACATTACAACATGAAATAAGCTTGTTTTGTATTCATCCAACACATACAATGACACCTTGAAGACCTAAACCTTAGTTTTTTAAATTTTGAATTGCATTTTTTATTTGTGAATTCCATATTATGCTTTAACACAATGGCAATTCATTAATCCCAATGTAATGCCATTTTTTATATGGCATGCCATTAATTCAAGCCATAATTTTTGTGGGGACCAAGGCATTAATGTGTTTTTATTTTAAATGCAATTCATAAGGTGATGACAAGTGGATTTATGGCTTAATTAATTTGATTTCTTGTTATACCATATCAATGTTGGATATTAATATTTCATAAATAATTTTATTTACCTTAGTCATACCAAATTGGATTTGAAATATTTTTAAAAAAATTGATCCCCCATTGTTATTGGATGAGAAATTTTTGGGATAAGAAAAAAATTTAAATGACTTTATTTTAAAAGCACAAATACCATGGACATGAAAAGGCACATTGTTTGTTCTAAACCTAATTAATAATATTATAAAGGTACCATAATTTACAAATATAATATGTGAGTTTTCTTTTTGGAAACCATGGACTTGCAAGATTATGCCAATGTGTTGACTTGTAATTTCGTAAAAATTATGCATCACACACAATCAATGCAATTTGTCAAAAAAATTGTTAATATTTACGATATAACGACTGATGACCTCATTTTCACACATGTTCAAAAAGCAAGGTATAGGGATTGCCTTGTGGGTAGAAGGGACATGGTTTAGACAACTATGAACTACATTACAGAGCAACAAATCATTTGAAGGATCCTCGCAAAATGGAAAAGACCTTTAATCACCTTGCACCCTCTTCTTAAAATGGAAAAGAAGTTTGGGATGTATAAATAAAAATTTGGAACTCTACCAAGGCTTGTTAAAACTTCACATCATAATGATAGGAATCATTTTTTAATGAGCCCCTCACCATTGTCCACCGATGTTTTTTTGTTTTTCACAATGTTTTTCATCATCTTCTCAATGCAAGTCTATTACAAACATGGGATCTAACAATCTTCAATTTCCAAACATGGCATCTATTCTTCCAAGCCAAACAATGTGTCAAGTATCTACTTTAGGATAGTTAGTTTATGCAGTTTGCCATGTATGGTTCGAACCTTGTGTGTGTGAATAAGGTTTCAATTTTTGTGTTGGGGGGAGGGGGTATCCCTATACTGTGGCTTTAAAGTCTCATCTTTCATGTTTTGAGATTTCAAAGCACACAAGAAAAGAAAATGTCATTTGTTGTTGCTTTGAACTTGGATTCCTAAAGTTTGCAAGTGAGTTTTCTTGAAACATGAAAGATCAAGGTAGTTGTTTTGTGTTGCAACTAGGGTAGTTGATTTTATGCACATGGTTTATAATATTGTATTTTTCACAAGGATTAGTTTGTTTTGGAGCTTTGATTGGGCGTTGTCTAATGCATTGGTTATGTTTATGTTTATGGAGTTGCAATTAGGGGACTAAAAGAACCACATAGAAATTTTGGCGATTTTGTATTTGTTTGTGGCTTAAAGCTACTTGACGAATTGAACCTCAATGAAGGCATGGACCCTAGAGTTGTGGGAAAAAAAAATATCAACCTTTTCATTCACATGGATAAGTTTTCATCCATTACTTGATGCAAGAAAATTCATTCATTGACTAATTTTGGAAGGTTATATCTTTTTCATACGATGGGAGATTGAGGAGATTTTGGCATTGTTAGATTTCTTTTAACAAGGGCTATGCACATGCAAGTGTGCAAGCTTTTTGAAAAAAATAGTTGGAGAAATCCAAAGGTTTGGGGGGGGGGGGGATTAATTTATTTTTAATTCTAAGAAATTCACATCTTCTACATATAAAGTTAGATTGGGGTGTTGTTTGCATCATTGGAATCTTGGAGAAGAGAATGCATGCAAGCATTTTTAGCTTATTTAGAAAAAAAATGTTTTCAAGGTTTTTATTAGGTGAAGGTTTTGAATTGGGTGTTGGAGTTGGTAGGTGAGCAACAGGTTGTTGGTAACCAAGCTTTAATGGGTGGGTAAGAATTATTTATTAAACCTAAATGTGATGCAATGTTGCACCATTGCATGAGAATAGCCACACCATCAACTTTTGCTTTCTGCAATAGTTTGTTTTACAATGGTTTAAAGAATTTTGACCTATGTAATGGGGGGGTAATAATGCATGTCATTTTCTTGATTGTTGCATAAATCCCCCCATTAGTGTTGTTGGGTTATGTGTTTGTTTCTTATCATTATGTTGATTAAACTATCATTTATTTTTAGGAGATGAGGGGGTTTACTGAGTTATGTGTTCTTAGCAGACACCTTCAATCAAACATACACTTATGAATTGATATTTTGAAAACTTGTGCATACTACTTAGTAGGAAACCCAAGGTGAAAGGCTATGAACTTTCCCATGTGTTTCAATTGATATAATGAACCTTGGGGTTGTAATTGATGTGGTTAATGGTCAAGCATGGGACAAGGTTACCCATCAATCTTGACCACTATGTAGGTCCTACTTGATTCCTAATTTTCCCAAACATAGTGATTAGGGTTTTAAAAGGATAGGTTGTATACATGGGTTGCAAACATTTCCTATGTTTGATCACCAAGATTATTCCATTGATTGTTGTATGAGATTGAAATCAAGGTGATGACCAATAGATTATTTTTGTTGTGTTCACAATGAACCATGATGTGTGTTTGGCCTTGTGAAGCTTGGTGGGTGGACGCAAGTACCTTATATGTTTAATTTTGGGTTATAAAGGTGACAAGTCCAACAAAATTGGTTACTTGGATAAGGGTTAACGTTAGGCTGAGGTTTTTAAAGCACATTACATGCAAATTCAAAGATAGCATCATAAATCACCATCTCTAGAAGTAAAGGTTCAAGGTTCTAAAGAAGAGGATTTGGACTAAGAGGTCATTAGGGATTTTTCAATGGTTTTTCCATTGTTTGTGAGTTCATTTGGAAACATGGAAGGTAATATGGCAAGCTATGGGTATGAAAAAATATGTTTTCTAAACAAATAGGCATTATTTCACTTAAGGAATGGAGGTTACACTTCAAGGCTTGGATGCGGGCCAAAAGGCAATGGAACCCCATTTTTAATCCTTGGTGGGCATTTGAGCTTTTACTTCAACATTTTTTTCAAATTTTGGAATTGGAATACAAGGGCATTTGTTGGGATCAAATGCAAAAGATCCAAGATTTCCAAAAAAAAAGGATGACACTCATCACATTATGTACATGAGATTGGCACGATTTGCCAAAAAAATGATGATGCTTTCATGGAACAATAGTTGGTGCAATTATACATGTCCAAACAAGACGAGAAAACACAAAGGATGACAAAATTTCAACTCATCATTACTCATGAAAGTTGTGTCACATTGAAAGAGGTGGAAGAGGTATTCCACATTGTGGAAAGATTGATCGAGGATTTTGTTTGGTGGAAGTTGGTACTTGTCATCACCATGACCACCAAAAAGGAGTCTAAGAAAGAAAAAACAATGGCCATCAAGCATGGCAAGGCCAAAGGTGGTCAAAAGGGGGGTCAATATGGGCTTCCCTAACCTTTTAATAGAATAAGGCCAAGGGTTGTGTGTTGGACTTGTGGAGGCCTTCACATGAAAAAGAGTGCCCAAATAAGGGCAAAACATCTATATCAAAATTCACATCTTTAAGGATTAAAAAATGTGAACATTGCGGTGTTAAGGGTCATGACATTGACCATTGTTACTCATTACATCCAGAACTCCATCCCAACAAATCTACCAACAATAAAAATGATAAGGGAAAACAAGGACTTGGGGGAAGTAATGGTTCCCAAGGCAAGGGCAAATTGACAAGTGAAAACTCAAGCAAGGCCAATTTGACCAAGGTCAAGGTGTTGGTATGACCATTATAGAAGATCAATTTGCTTGGTTGGAGGAATTAATCACAAGCATGGCAACTCAAAAGTTGGAGGAGGAAAAGGCGATAACATCAAGTTCCATGGGTGTTCCCACATATTCAGGATTGGGTCTTTCTTTGGGATTCTTTTGTGGAGTTGGATTTGTTGGTTCCACTAATGTTGTTCATGATGCACATGTTTTAGGGGCAAAACACCATGTTACTTTGTTTTATTCACTTGAAATGGATTCATCATCCAAAGTTACACATTTCATCCCACATGTTTCAAAGCCATGAAGAGCTGATGAAGGATTTGACACTCAAAGGGGGGAGGCTAGGTGCTAAGTGCATCTTCCCCAATCATTCACATTGGCTAAAACAATGTTAACTAATACATCCACATCCCCAAGCATGGGGCATGTTCCCACAAAGTTAACAAAATGAAGATCTTCATCTTTTAAGTTAGATGTGTGTGGGGTGATGTTGGGGGTGGCTACATCCATTTGCCACACCTCATTATTTTGGTTATCACCTTGGCAAACTTTAGAATATAGCCAACTTCCATTTTTTGACTTATGGCCACTTTATGTGAAAGTGGAAGAATGGCATGTTTGACTATAGATATGACATCAAAGTTGTTCCCAACAATTAACTTAAAGAAAAAACCTCAAGAAACAATGCATTCTAAGGTGGACATTTCATGACAAACATCATTTGCCAAGTTATCCAACCTTTCAACACAACCCACCATTGGTTAGGCATTGTTGACACCAAAAGTGGTTTTGGTGTGCAACAAAGGTGTTTTTAGCTCAAGAGGAATGGACATGGGCAAACATTTTGCCTTCAAAAAGTTTTATTGGATTTTAGTGCCCAACCAATGACATTGGGCCAATCAACACTTGCAAGTCTTGGCATGATAGATGAAAACCCTGAACCATGCCCATATTAGATTTAGACATCAATGGGTGCATCAAAGAAGGCCCATGGGCTACCAAGACTAATACTTTGGCGAAGTTGAACCCCAACCATCCAACAAACAAATCAACCATTCAAGTCCAAGTTGTGGTGACAAATGTTTTATCTTATGATGTGTTGGTTTGGGGTGTCATGTTGTATCCCATGGGATTTGTATTGAACTTTTGGGAGGAAACTACTTCCCATAGACTTGGGTGGCAATTAGGAGATGGGCATCACGCACAACTCCAAGCCCAATATTTTGCACGAGGTGTTGGATATGCGGGTGGTGTTACCATATTGTTTGGATTTGCTAGCATGTTACCTTGGGGGATGGGACTACTAGAAGGAAATTTGGATGTAAATGGTGTCCCACCTCCACTTAAGGACATGACAAGAAACATAAGATTTGGATAATGTCGGCCCAATGAATATAGTGATAGTTGGATGGCCATGTCAAGGGAGTTTTCATGTAAACACATGTGGTGGATTACTTGACATGTGATAAAAAATAAATTGGAACCTATTACAAGTGTTGTCACATCTACATACCACTCAAGAATAACCATTCATTTACCTTTTGGAGAATGTTCTTCCATTAGGTGATTTTTAGTCATAAGTTTTGGTGGCATGGTGCCAAGTTTATACTTGGTTGGGCAAACCAAATTTGGTGGATGCTACATCAATGAAATCACATGCACATTGGTTATGTTAGTTTTGGACTAATTTAACACCACTTGAGTTGTTGCAATGGGCATTTGATTTGGTCCCACAACATGCAAGCCTTATTGTGAATGTTATTTTGAATAAAAAACACATCTCACAAGTGTGACATGATGATCAACCACCTCTTGCCATTATCAAAAGGTGGGCCAATCATAGAGAGCCTTGCCCACAATCATGAACTTTCCCAAGTTCATATTTTTTTGTGATAATGGTCCTAGTACGTTTTGGGATTCCAAACATTCTTGTTGGGCAAACCCAATGTTAAAAAACGAAAGTGTGTTACATGGCTCCATATAAGCACCACACATTTTTTTGGTTTATCAAAGGCCATCAAATATTGATTTCTTAGTCGAGTCATGGTTGAACTATCTCACTTGGGGTATTTTTCTGCTTCACCTTATCTTATATTTCATGTGGGGACAAATCCATTCATGAAGGGGGGGTGGCATGATCACAAGGTCACATCTAATGATCCTACATGGGCCAAACACCCTTGGCAATTACAGGATCTTGCACGAAGGGAAAGGTTGATGGATGCCATAAATGTTTAATGTTTGGAATGAGGAGCATACATGATGAATGCATCCAAGATTTTGAACTTTTTTGAAGAAGGTTTAAGGACTTTCAAATGCATATGGAATGGGGGCTTCATGTAGCAATTATAGGGTGTAGCCTCAACCTTAGGCATTAAGGATGAGTCACCATCCAAGACCAAGGCACCTACAATTATAGAAACATGGGAACCAAAAATTGATCTCATGGTAATAGGAGGTGAGGCATGCAAGATGCGACAATTGTTACATGATTATGTTCACTGTTTTGCTTTCAACCTCAAGGAGTTGGGTAAATTCAACATGCAAAAGTACACATAAACTCAATGATACCCTTATTTTTCAAAGACCTTACAAGTTAAATTATATGGAACTAGTTTTGGTTAAAACTCAAATAGAAGAACTTTTAGAGGTAGGGTTGGTGGAGCTTTCTTAAGGGGGAGTATGCATTAGCTACAATATGCATGCCAAGAAAAACATCTTTAGTAATTAAATTAAATATTAGATGTGAGATATTATAGACGTATCAACAAGTGTACACAACATGTCCTAAAAAATGTGCCATGCCATTGTCAAAGGAATTTGACTTAATTGGCCATACTAAGGTGTTTAAAGCTTTGAATTTATGATCTGGATATTACCAATTGCCATTTTGTGAAAGTGACAAGGTGAAGATTGCTTTATGGGGCATTGACCAAAATGGGAAGGATTGTTTGTACATCAATAGAAATTATTACATTTTGCATTGAAGAATGCCTCTGTAAAACCCCATAAGGTGATGGATTAGGTGCTTGCAAGCTTGGATTTTGCCAAATGCTACATTGAGAACATCATTGTGTTTAATTCCACCATGGAGGGGCATATATAATTGTCATTTGCAAAATGTGTTTGACTGTTTGGGGGTGCATGGTTTAACACCATGAAAATGTAAGTTATTCCAATCTCAAGTTGAATATTTGGGCCACATGATTTACCCATGAGGTTTGGGAATTCAAAAGGTTAAGGTGGATGCAATTTCCAAAGTTCCAAGACCAATTTACGTTAGTAGATTAAAAGCATTATTCAAGTTGGCAAACTATTATAGATGATTTGTCAAAGGCTTTAATCAAATTGCGAAACCTTTAATTATTTTACCAAGGTCAATGAAGAGTTCATTTGGGGGGATGCACAAGAACAAACTTTTTAAGAGTTGAAAATTAAGTTTAATTTTGCACCCATTTTGAGGTGACCTATTAGGGGTTGTCTTTTCCAGTTACACACAAATTGGAGTGCTTTGGGACTTGGAGCATTTTTCACACAACCTAATGAGGAAAATCAAAAGTTTGTAGTGGCTTATGTAAGCCGATCCAACAACCAAATAAGGGCTTAATATAGTTCATGTGGGGGATTTTTTGGGTAGTTGTGTGGGCCATGGCCACATTCCAATGTTATTTGTTTGGTAGCCCGTTCATTCTGGTCATAGATCACCAACCATTGAAGTGGCTCATGGAGTCTAATTAGCTCATGGCGAAGTTGGCAAGATGGGCTTTCATTTTTCAAGAATATAATTTTGATGTCAGACATCGGGCCATGACAATTAACAAGGATGTGGATGGGTTGAATAGGAACCCAAACATTAGTGATTTGGATACCATTGGAGCATGTCGGCTACGGAAATTGATTTGGAAATAGTTTTTGGTTGGCATGTTGTTTCATTTCTTTGCATCTTGGCAAATGGTTGCCAAGAGGTATTATGTCAAGTTCAAATGAATCCCTTAGGCACTTCTAGGAATTTGGAAATAAAACTTGATGACATTAGATCTATGGACATCTTTGGGGATGCCCAAATGTTGACGTACTTACAATTAGGGGAGTTGGATGTAGGATTAACATTCAAGGAAAAGGATCGGGTTTTTCAAAAGGCCAAAAGATATCATTGGAAAGGCAAACACCTTCTCAAGATATGGCAAGATGGGCATGTACAAGTGGTACCATGGCCAAAAATGCGAAAGAACACTGTGAGACATTCCCGTAGGAGTTGGGACATTTTGGGGTACATCAAACCTACAATTTGCTTCAAGGTCAATATTGGTGGAAAGGCATGTAGTTGGAGGTTCAATAGTTTGTTTCACAATGCATAGTGTGTGACTAGGTTCATGCATCATTTAATGCACCTACCTTCATTTGCAACCTCTACCAATCATGGGGCTTGGATACCAATGGAGCTTGGATTTTGTTGGGCCATTGAGCTTAATTGTTCGTCATAACTACTATGTGTTGGTTATGATCAAATTTTTTTTGAAATGGATTGAGTTGCCACCATTCAAGACAAAAATAATGAGAGGGCCGTTTATGCATTTTCAGATTAGGTATTGAGTAGATTTGGTGTTCCAACAAAAGTATTCATGGATTACAGCACAAATTTTTTTCTTGAGTAGATTTAATGTTCCAATAAAAGTATTCATGGATTAATGCACAAAATTTGGAAGAAAATTTCAAAAGTTGTGTTGGCAAGCTTTGATTAACCATAGGACTACTTTTTGTGATCATTTTAAAAGCAAGCCAAAAGAATGGTATAGATGGTGAAAAAAGGTTTGCAAAAATATGGATTACAAAAGGGGCATATAATTGATTAGGACATATAACTACCATTGTTGCCCATGGGATATCAATTTAGCAAACAACCATCCCTTGCATCATTTCCCTATTACTTTTTGCCTTTTTGGTGTGAACCCCAATTATTGGCATCCACTTGTAAGGATGTGGACTATGTGGTTAATTTGGATGATCCCAATGTGTGGGTCCAAGCTTGTGAGCAACATGTAGTCTTGTTCGAAAGAACCATGTGATGGCAATGGAGAACTTGGCCATCACATAACATCAAAATATTACATTACGATATGCCACCATCTGTGGATGTGGATATCGACCCAAGGTTTAAAGGTTTGAACTTAGGGATTATGTTTATTTGCAACATACCACACTTAACACATTGAATGTGATGGTTGGGTGTGTCATTCTTTGTATTAAAAGGTTTTACCTTATAGGGTTTTGTTGTTGGAAGGTCGGGATGGTCAAGTATGGAAAGACCATGTGTGGAATTGTGCTCCATGTCACCTTCCACATGTGGATGGCCTAGTGGATCCATCATTGGCCATAGTTCTAGCATGTTTGCAATGCATGTTGTGCAAATAATCACAAGGTGCAACAACTAGGTTGGTTTGTGATTGTTGTTTTAAAGGATGGCATATGGGTTGTTTGACACCACCACTTTTGGATGTTCCCATAGGAAATTGGGTGTGTCCACAATGCACCAAATAAACATGTTTTGTTGTTTCATGTTAAGCCTTCATATCAAGACATAGGCACGTTCTTGATCGGGACAATGGGTGATTTTTAAAAGGTTGGAATTTGGTTTAATAAGAGGGATTGTGACTATGCAATGAATGATGGGGCTCACATTGCACCCGGTCTATTGATCACATACCATTAGGGAGCAAACTCCTTTCACGAATTACCTTACCATATCTTGTTTTATTTGATCATAGATTTAATTATATGGTGTAGGAGGACCTTTTACCCGAGTTTGGGGGGGGGGGGGGGGGGGGGGTTTTGTGTGCTTTTTTTCGGGGTTTTTGTTGTTTTTGGCAAAGTGGGGTGCCGTTGTGTTTATCCAAAATTGTTTTAAGGTTTTTTTTTAAATCTAAAAAGGGGGAGAAACTCTTTTTAAATATGATTCTTTTTTTTTTTTTTTTTTTTTTTTTATATTTTTTTTTTTTGGGTGGGGGGGTGCTTTTTCCCTGGGGGGGGGGGGGGGGGGGGGGAGCGGGATTTG
>Ga0116231_10009908_pt1 | contig 15698 bp, 7 predicted proteins | sample S1TSphgellanicum_2_FD_89695 | JGI IMG/M metagenome (GOLD analysis project Ga0116231, IMG submission 89695) | Host-associated microbial communities from peat moss isolated from Minnesota, USA - S1T2_Fd - Sphagnum magellanicum MG | ecosystem: Host-associated > Plants > Peat moss > Unclassified...
CACCTGCTCAGTGATGATCCAAATGTTGGTGGAAAGCCTCCTTGAAACTCCTTGTGGATCCAACACCCCAGCCCCCCAAAATTTCTCTGCATGTAGAGAGCGAGAAAACCCTCTCTCTCTCTCTCTCTCTCTCTCTCTCTCTCTCTCTCTCTCTCTCTCTCTCTCTCTCTCTTCAGTGCAGTTGCAGCAAAAATGTTTGTTGAAGTGCTGAGTTTCTTGGACCAAAGCTGGTGCTGGTGCTGCATTTAACTAAGTTCCTCACTCCATTCCTAGTTTGTTCCAACAACAACTTGTTTAACTTCAACTCAACCAACACAAACACAAACAACAACAACAAAAAATTTCTTAACAACAATTCCTTAACCTCAACTCAACAAACACAAACACCAATAAAGTCCTTAACAACAAATTCCTGAACTTCAACTCAGCAAACACACACCAACAGAGTTCTTAATAACAAATTCCTGAACTTCGACTCAACAAACACACACACCAACAATGTCCTTAATAACAAATTCTTGAACTTCGACTCAACAAACACCAACAACAAATCCTTAACAACGAATTCCTTAACTTCAACTCAACAAACTCAAACAACAAAACAATTCCTTAACTACAATTCAACAACAATAACAACAACAACAACAAAATGCATTCCTTAACTTCAACTCAACAACAGAAAACAGAAACACTTTCTTAAATTCAACTCATCGACACAGTTATGTAACAATTCCTTAACTTCAAGTTCTCAACAAACACAAACAACTGGATCTATCTGATCTGATGACGGCTCAATCAGGATAGTCTACAGTACCTCCTGTGTTTAGTAATTATCAATCCAGCACTGCAAGTTTAGGCCTAGTTCTTTTCATCAGCTTCTAACTTTTGATTAGTTACTAATCTTGGTGATTAAGCCAAAGCCAACTTGTATCTTGGAAAAGCCAAAACCAAAACCAAAATGTAACAAAACAAACAAGTTTTTGAGGAAAAAACAAACAAACACAAAAGCAAAAGCAAATTACTTCCTGTTTTTCTTCCTTGATTGTAAAGCTAGTTAGTTATTGCAACTCTTCACAATCTCCTACTGAAGTAACAGCACAAGCTTGCAATTAATTATTAGAACTGAAGTTGGCCAAAAACTAGAAGCAATTGGAGCCCAAATTTGAAAGATACCCCAAAAAAATAAAATAAAAATAATAATAAAAACCACTAATACTCTTCAAATTTTCATTAATAGTTAACTGTAATTTGGATAATCATGTTTGTTACAGACTAAGTTAATGGTGAATGAAATCATTAATTATTCTGTCAGACTAGTGCAAACAATTGATTAAATTTTTGTTTTTCTCCAGTAACAAATGACTTGAAGTTTTCTCTTGGCCTGCTTATATGGTGGCAGATCTAGCCTGTAATGTGTTCTCTCAAATGAATATTGTAGCAACAATGGCGAGCATCCCCAGGCATATTTCAACTTAATTGGCGACACTTTTGTAGAGGACCATTTAAAAACATTAGTCAGTAAAAACCTGTAGCCACACGCTCCCCCAGAAAAAAAGGAAAAAAAAAAAAGAAATTTGGCGACTCTTTTTTGAAAAAGGAGAATTAAAGAGAGAGACTGAATCTATCATGAAAATGGGTCTTGAAACCAACACTATGGTCTCACTTGAATAAGGTGAGAGCTTAATAGTCCTATACCCATTGCCCAAAGGCCCCCAACATAACTAAGCTGATACTAAATTATAATAAATATGCAAGTTTTTGCCATTAGCCTAGACACATGAAGCAGTATGCACCACCCAGGGGGCCCAGGTTTTGTTTTTCCTTTTGCAGGAGGGGTCGGTTGTATTGGATTTTTGTTATTCCTACCATGTTCCCATGAAGTTCTCAATGGGTTCTCAATGGTGCCTCACTTCCTTCCATATCCTTAGCCCTCAGTTCTCTTCTCTTAACCTTTATGAGCAGCCCAAAGGAGGAGATCACAATATTTCCATTTTGAGACTGTCCAAAGCTTAATTTATTTTGTGATGAGCCAATCAAGAATGCCCATGGCAAAGGAATATTTTTTTGAACTTGGGATCTCCATAAGTAATTAATTGAAGTCACATTATGTGTGGATAGTTATAGCAAGCTGTGATTAAAAAAGAACAGGATGGTTATACACCTTCTCATGATGATCAACTCTCTTGTGATCAACAAATCATGAACACAAGAAATGGCTGCGGTGTCCTGTACAACGCTAGTTATCCAAAAGACCCATATCTAATTTGTGGCTGGTTGCAAGTTTTGTATAGTAGTAGTAGTTGAGAGCAAGGTGAGTCATGTAGTTGTTTTGGGAAAGCATGATTGCAATCACTTGGGGTAGGTTAAACAAGTAGGTTTGCAACACTCCAGTTGTGATTTCTTGGTTCAATTTTTGCCCTACACCCTCCTCCCCACACACACACACACACACACACACAACATACACACATTCGGCATGCTTTATGTTCAGGTCATACTAACAAAAGCCTAACGTGCACCCTGCACATTTGCTGCCTCACTTGGACATGGTGGTACTGATCCACAAGTTTTTACATACATAAAGTCTTTTGGTGAAAACAAATTAATGATTTTCACACATCATATTTCCATCAACAATTTCCGGCAAGGTTGCCTCTGCATACTTGGTAAAAATTTAAGGGCATGTAAATTTAAGGGCTTTACATGGAATCGTACATTTTTCTGTGCATTTTGCATTGGCTGGTCCATACCAGTGTTGCTCTGGTATTAGGAAAATGCTAGGTATGCACTAGGGTATAGGGAACCTATCAGTAGGTCATCAAGTTACCAGCAAAAAGGTTGAGAACCTAGTTGTCGATTCTTAGTGAATGAGATGTGTTAGGGTTAATTGAACATGTGGGTTTAGGGTTTTGCAAAATCTGTGTGATATCAAGGCCTGGCCATTTGTGTGGAGCTCCACAAAGAAAAAAATGATATTCGTTAGGTTGACATACATGTTTATGAGAGCCTCCTTTGGAGATGGCAATATATATTTGATGCATTTAGGAATCATTTTTATGAGCTTTCATTCGCCGTCACAAAGAAGAGTTGTATATTAAGAGGTGAGATTTTCTAACTAGTTCTGCATTTTTCATCTATTAATTATTTTCACTCTTGTAATGTGTTTATTGCTCATCATGTTTCTCAAAATCTTTTGTGTTTCTTGTGCCTATAGTTTGTTGAATCATCTCTAGAGATGGATGCCTTCAAGTTGTTGGACTCTTATGCAAATGAGTTCGCCATTGGAAGGCTTGATAATTTGGTTGTGAACAAGCTCGAAAGTTTTATTTTGTTAGAGGCAATGCTCCAAGTTCAAGGTGTAGTTGATGAAGAACAAGTTAAAAAAGAAGCATTCTAGAAACAATGATTGACACAACTCACCACCCCTACAAGGAATCATTGTTTTTTGACTAAGAATTTTAGTAGAAAAAGGTCCCCCATATGGTTGTCTTACCCCCATGTCTAACTTGACCAAAGTGTCATTTTGGACAAGTCGATTTGAACCTGACCATTTTGTCTTTTTAGTTGATTTTTTTTACTAGATTTTTTTACCAAGTTTTAAAGTTAAACCACCATGACCATAATATAATTTGGGCAATGAAAAAATATATACATCATTTAAATTCTTTTATTTAAAATTGATGTGAAAATATTAATAAATTATCCTACCTACTTACCTTACCCTACTTACCTACCTAATTAATAAACCTGATAATTAATGTCGAAAATATTTAATTTATTAACCAACCCTATGTCCTGAGCTTAGGTTAGGCCACTAATTTAGCCACTTAGGCTAGCTCAAACCACTTAGGTTAGGCCAAGCCTTTTATGCTAAATTGTGTAGTAAACTTCGCAATCTAATCCACATAATTAAGTCACCTAAGTAACCGAAGTAGCTTAGATTGCAAGTGTGAGGACTTGAACTCCTCACCTCCACATTGAAGAATCAAGTCGTTAACCATTGCATCATCACCCCATAAGGTGATTTTTTTGGACAACATATTTGTAATGACCATGATTTTGAACCAACATAATAATCAATTTCCATGAATTCTTTTTCAACATGCATATTGTAATAAATTAACTTGATTTTTTTTACATTACTTACATAAATAGGTAAGTTATAGGTAGGTTAGTTTAAATAGGTTTTAAATATTTATTAATAAATGCATGTACCTAAGTAACATGTAGGTTATAATATATTAAGTCTTATAAGTATTTACTAGGTTTTTGTTTAGTGCACATATTTAGTAAGTTACATATGCCTATGACATTTAATATGTTATGTAAATACCTACTAACATATTAATAGACCTAGCCTAGGCATATTAGGTAGGTAGCCTAGTTTATTATATAGGTCTCGGTTTAAGTTATCTACTTAGTAGGCCTAGGTGATGTAGCCTAGGTTAACTACAAACCTAGTAAGCCTAGGTGGCCTAAGCTTGACTACACACCTAATAGGCCTAAGTGGCCTGGGTTAAGCTACTTACTTAATAGGCCTAGGTGGTTTACGTTATGTAATTACCGACTAGACCTCAATAGCCTAGGTTAGGTTACCTATTGAATAGTTAGGCCTAGGTGGTTTACGTTATGTAACTATCGACTAGACCTCAGTAGCCTAGGTTAGGTTACCTATTGAGTAGTTAGGCCTAGGTGGTTTACGTTTTGTAACTACCGACTAGACCTCACTAGCCTAGGTTAAGTTACCTATTGAGTAGTTAGGCCTAGGTGGCTTAAGCTATTAACCTAGTTAATAGGATAGGCTACTTACTTATTAAACCTAAATGGCTATTATTTACCTAGTAGGCCTAGGCTATGTACCTATAATAAACCTAGGTTAATAAGATACCTACATGGTTAATAGGTCTACCTAGTAAACCTAAAATACCTATTTAAAAAGCTTACATTTCTTAATAGGCTATTTAGTATTCCTAGGTTATGTCCTAAGGCCTACTAAGTAGGTGTAAACTAAACTACCTAGCTAAACTACTAGCTAGGTTATTATTTAACAAATAACCTACTAGCCTATTAATTATGTTAGGCTAAATAGGTAGTCTAGCTATAGCATAACCTATTAGTTAATGGGCAAACCCATCCTTGGGTGGTACCATTAAGAACCACCTCAAAGAATGGTTAAAGGACCAAAAACAACCAAATCATTTTTTTGGGCCTTTTTCATTAAATGTTTTCACAACTATAATTTTTTTTTTCATGTTTATCATTGCATGTTTTAATATATGGCTTCAAATTTATTTGGGAATTTAAAATTTTGGAAAAAAATTTAAAAATTTATTCCTAATTAAAATGCCTTTAAAAAAATCAACAACCCCAACTTTGGAAATTCATAATTAAATCATAATTAATCAATTAATTTCAAAATCTATGGAACTTAATAAATGTATTCAAAAAATAAAACGAAAATGTTCATTTAAATGTTTTTATGAGTTTTCAAAGTTCGATGGGTTTAAAAAAATCAAAGTGTGACATTCTTAATGGTAGCACCCAAGGATGGGCTTGCTTTAATATGTTAGGTTAAGTAATTAACTTAGGCTTAACAAATAGGTTAAATCATCAAATGAATATGGTTCATTTGATTAAAAGTCAAATCAGGATGGTCGATTTGACTAAACCCTCTCCATTGAATATGGCCATTTTGATGAACAATTGTCCATTTTGACTAAGTTTTTGGCTTGACACTTGGTCAAAAATGTCATTTTAGTCAAATGTACTTGTTAAATGTAACATGTGTTTTTCATGCCCCAAACATTTAGTTAAAATGGACATACCCTTTGGTTAATGTGAACATTTCGATCAAATTAACCTTTTGAAAAGCCATGATTTTTTGTAATGTGCCAACCATATTGGGTTTCATGGCATCATGTAATAGAGTTGTGGGCTTTCTTTGTGTTGGATGACAACAATGCCAAAGTTGATGTGCAAGGAGTGCAACTCATAGGTGTATGATGGGTCAATTTTCTAGAAACTTAGATGTAAGTTCTTAGACTTCAACCAAGTCTTGAAAAGGTTTCATAACTTACAATCTTGAGCATGGCATCACAACCATGAACAAACATGTTACAAATGAACATGGCCCAAATTTGGCGAAGTACACAATGCACAAAACTAATCTAGAGGGTGGAGATAGTAGCAAAAGACAAAAATGTAAGAGTAAGGCATTTGTCACACTTATAACCATCATTATTTTTTTGGAGGTGTGAAGCTTTACAAAAAATCTAACCCAATGCAAATGGGGTTCATTGAGGATCTTGTTTTGGTGATTGTTAAAGGCTACATGCCATTATCTATTGTGGGAAGCCCTTGGTTGAAGCAAATGGGGTTGCATCTTTGTGGTCAAGTCTAGTTTCCATCTCACAAACAACTTGTTTGTGAGTACCTTCCTATTTTGCTATTAAAAATCATGGAAGTTTGTATGTTTCTTGCCATTAGCTAATGTGCAACTTTGATAATAACATTTGACCTATGGATGTCACGGTTAGGGTATGACATATTTGCCTTGGTAATTAATTCCATTAACCAGAGTTGGGTTCTTTGTCACACAAATGTTGGATTATTTTAAGCACCTAATACTTTTGGTGCAACTTTTGCAAAGTAAGTGAAGGTTTTATTGGTTGAGTTCAACTTGAAAAATAAGGTCATCACGTATGTCAAAGATGAAGGAGCCAACCTAAATTCCTTCATAACTATATTCACTTTTGTTATGTCATGTGAACCTTTACATTGTTTTAGTCATTTGTTGACTTTTGTTTTGGTCATTTTATGTCAAAGGCAATATGCCACCAATAAAGCTAAGGTGGGTGCAAACATGAATGAAGTTAGGTTGAAAGATACATAGACTACTTTCTTGAAAATAATTACTTGGACTAAAAAATCTGAGAAAGGCAGACATGAATGGGAGAAGGCTTATCATGAAGCTAGTTTGTGACATAGAAAACTCAAGACCCTTGACTAGTTTGTGAAAATGAACTTTGCCAAATGTAACATATTGATAACATTCACATATTCCAAGGTTTCTTGGAATGAAATCACCTTGGAAGCAAAACGAGTCTCACATGGGCAATTATTCGAACAATAATTAAAACCTTAAACCCAGTTGTTCATCATTGCTTGTTGAATCAAAGTAGAGGGTATTGGGGTCCAAACACGCTATTAGGACCCACACCCACTTCCTTGGCGCTTTGCTTAATGATTACTTATTCCAAAATATTTTCAAAATATCCGAAGGTTATTCCACTTGTAAGTTTAACAAAATTTTAAAAAAGTCCCTTTGACTCACAAAAATGTTGCATTATAATATCATAGTAAAGTTTGATTTAAATAATGTCCCAAAAAATGTCATTTTTGAGTCCATTAAGGAGCCATTTATGAGTTTTTCAAATGCTAAAATCACTTATTATATTGCTTAAAAAATGATTTTGGGTATTCAATATTCATTAGATTTGTTTCAAACTTTTTCAAGTGTTTCCATAATGTATTAGAAACATTGTTGTATACATTTACCAAACATTTTAAATATTGATTTGACTTAACACTTAAAAATGTGTAAAATTAAATAGTTGTTACACCTAAAGTGTGTCCTAGTAGCGTGTATAGACCCATTGGTTACTATCAGATGCATTGTTTGCTACTTTGGCAATCATGGGGACAATGAGGATGAAATATGATCGTCGAGCTCATGTTGTTCCTTCACTTTAGTGTGATGAATTTGATCAAGAGATTGAGATTTTGTATGGTACAATGGTTACAGAAATCATTATTGAATTGTATTTTTTTCTAAGTTTTACAAAATCCTTCTCTCAGGAAAAAACCCACAACATGGTTGATTAGATGTGGATTCATGTTCCAAAGGCATGGATTGCATCATGGATTCCATTAGCAAGGATCAAGTTGCCATATTAGTGCAACAAGATGATGAGTTAGTTGTGATGCCCTTGTTGAAAATTGTGATGAGATTTTTGAATCTAAATCAAGCTGCAAGCTCAATTCTTCCATCACTTGAATTGCTTTTGATTTCAATTGGGTTGTTTGGGTTAGCAACTTCAACATAAGAGGCAACTAAGGGCCTTTTCAAAGCTAAACTATGTTTGTTTTGCAGGTTCAATGTGGAGGATGTTGATGGCCTTGATCCTTTGATTTGATGGTCTGTTAATGAATCCAAGTTCCTGAATGTCGATTTTTTGGCACGACAGATTTTAGGCATCCTAAGTTCACATATTGAGATTGAACAGATCTTCTCCGTTGCATGTGTGCTCATTAATTTGCAATGGTGTTGTCTTGGGGTTGAAAATCTTGACAAACTTGTCATGATTTACAAAAATTGGCATGTTGATGTGTGAGTTGATTACAAGCTTGTTGTTGGAGATAAATTGTGAGAATTTTTTTTGTGGTAGAGGAGATGTTATTGGAAGAAAATGAGGAGTTGCTTGAAAAGGCAAACTATTTTGAGGAGAAATAATCATGTGTTTGAGGATGCTAGATGGGTTGCTTATGCATTTTGGTACCGCCTTTAGATGTTCATATACATTGCTGATTATAGTTGTTTGAATATATTGTTCCACAAGTTTAACCTATGCATGATGTTGCTTGACTCTTGAATCATTGAATGCTTGTTTTCTTATTTGTTTGTAATTCTTCTTGGCATCCTAGCACTTTGTTTTTCTAGTTGGAAACATACACATTAACAATGAAAAACCAACAATGAAAAACCCTAAACCTAACACCAATACTTGAGTTCTTATTTTGCCAAGTTCAACGCTCACATACCTGATGGATACTGATGTTGCCAATTTTCAGCCAGCAAGCTATTGATACCACACTGATACCAAAAAAAGGAATTAAAAAAAAAATTAAAAGCCTAATCCAAATTTAAAAATATAAAAAATTGATACCAAGAAACTCCTGGTATCTGCAAAACCTGATACTAGAACAACACTGGTCCATACTTGCATCTGGATCATGGAAATCTGATTGGGTATTTTGGCAGTTATTTCTTGATCCCTTTTCAAGAAAGGGACCTCTAAAATTGAGCCTTTGCTTTCATGATAGTGTAGCTCCTCCATATTATGTTGTCTCAATATCATAAGAGTATGAGAAGTAGTAATGTTATGCAATTACAATTAGAAGATGCAATCATAATTGGTGTTTTCAAACGGATGATGATCAAAACTGTTTGTCACTCAGCAAGAATCAAAGGACAATAATGGCTATTGAGACAACATATTATGGAGAAGCTGCACTAAACTGGGCGGCTGTTACAAAACAGAATTCCCCTATGACATTACTGATATTCATAAAGTGACCCCCTTTTGGGCCTTCTTGCATCCCCAAGCCCTCTTTCAACCTCTAAACATTACCTGCAAAGTAATGAAATTCTATTATATATGAGTACAAAATGTTGAAACCGAGGATTAAATGCATGAGACTAGAATATCTATGGTTGAAAACAATAAGGAAAAAAAATTCAAATTTGGTGCTAACTTGAGTTTCAGTCCCTGTTTAAGCCCAATGTACTACTGTTTTTCACTGTTTTTTTATAGAAATCTCAAACAAAATAGGGTAGGGGTAGTAGCTGTGCTGTGTTTTCTTACTTCCCCAAATCTCTCTTTTGTGGGAGGGGATTTCACAGCTCCCAGCTTGAGATTAGTGATTTCTATCCCCTCCACCTGAAGATTTCATTTCTCCATCCCTTCCTGCAGGGATTTCCTCTTTTTCATCACACTGTTGCTTCGGTCCTTATGCTATGTAAAGCCCACTGTCCAGGGCTTCATGGAAAATTGGGACTCCCTGGGCTCCTGCCTAGAGGTCTTTTATTTCCATAAAGACCTGGTCCTAGGGCTTTACCCTACACCTAAAAACCTCTGAAGAAATTCTTAGTGTAGTTCGAGGGCCGCTTACAACTTGTAAGATCCTGTGGGGCATTTTGAAAAATGAAACTCCTGCAAGAACAAGCATTTCATTTTCCAAAACTGCCTATGTCATTTTTTACTTTTTCCTCATGATACCCGATGCATATCCTATGGGTACCCACTGGGTATCATGGGAAAAAAAGTTTTTAAAAGAAATTTGATGGAAATCTGTGGCATTGCCCTCGGGCTGGGGGGTTTACACTACACAAAAAGTTTGCAGATGGCAGGGGGCCTATGGAGAATGATGGTTGCAGAGCGAAAATTAGGGGAAATGAAGTTCCAATTAGGGCAAGCTGGCCAACTGGGTGCTTGTAAAAATTGGCCAAATTCACATATTAGCTAACCATGGCTGAACAAAATGATGCACAAGGTTACTTACATTAGCTTTGTAGTTGTGCATTTGTGACTTCTTGGGTTACAACTATGGATTTGCACTTCAAGAGCACAATAGTACTCAGTTCTTCAAAAGTGTTTCCTCAAGGGGACCATTAGGTAAATCATTATCCCTTTTTTCTTTCTACCAAACAAAAACTACAGGCAAATGAGGGATCATCTCCTAGAATTAATTTTATCACTCTACTTCCCTTAAACACATTGAAATTTCAATGTGATATATGTTAGAACAACAATGTGCATGCACCTGAAAATGGAGAACATCTTGTGCATGAAAATCATGGCTATGATAGTGGTGGTGGGTTTTATACGATGCTTTGATTACATGTTCATTTTGCTGAAGATGGGGGTTTGAAATTTAATCTTCTAGACTTGTTGTTTCATGAGTTTTACCAAGCTCCACCACTACTTGAGACAGATTAATGGGAACAAGTTTGAGCTGTTGCTGCTGCATTCCAATAAGATGCTGCAATTCTAATATATCTCCAGTCTCAGAAATGGGTGTAGAAAAGGGCCTGGTGTCATCCATATTGGAGCTTCTAGCAGCACCAGCTTCTTCTTGCACATTGCTTGCACTTGCAGAAGAAAGACTTGATGATTTAAGATCAGGTGGGAGAGGAGCAGGGTGGGCAAAGTACATGGGCTCTTGTGTCCCAGGAACTTGAACCAAAATCATAGTTTCGAACTGATGAACAACATCATCATCAACATCATCATCATGATCCCTTGAACTCCTCACTGAATTATTGAAATCATCCTGATCATCAGGACTTGCGCCGCCCCCCCCATTGTCGTCAGCAGAAGAAGAGTTGAGACCTGCACTGCTTTCATTGTTTTGCAAGCGGTAGTGATAGTGGTTCATGTAATGGGAATAACATAAAAGAGCAATAGCTACAATGATGAGAAACAGCATGGATGCCATTCCTGCAATCACAAAGAACATGGTTGGCGCTTGCTGATATGTGCTTGTGCTTGATTCATCATCCCCTTGATTTGAGTAATCTGTATCATTTGGGGCTGGAGAAGAAGGAGGAGGAGCAGGAGGAGGAAGAGGTGGTGGTGCTCCAGGTGGTAGTGGTCCTAAACCCAACATTATTGAGGAAGTCTCTTTCTTTGGCAACAAGAGAAGCATTTTTCTGCTCCACCCTGAAAATTTCCAAAATAATTTTTTTAACCCATGACCTTTTCCTCTCATCAAAACCATTATACTTTAAGAAATAACAATAAATATGATGAAGCACAACAATTGAAACTTGTGTTAATGAATTTGATTTAAACTGGATGTGAACACTTCTGCATTCCAATTCATAACCTGTTCACAAGATCAGAGGGTAACTTGCTGCTTACCATGAGAGAGCCCATGTGGTGATGCCCACCACCCATGTGTGACATATGAACTGAATGTGGTCTGAGCCATGTAATGAAATCCAAAAGCTTGTGTTCAATTTGGCCACAGCAAGGTGAATCTGCAGAGTACCTTAGCTGCTCTTGCTGATCGTATTTTGTGCACAAGAAGTGCAGTGTAGGAGGATCTTTTGTTGTTGTGCTACTGGCGGCCGTTTGCATGCAGATGCTGCCGGGGTGACAGGAATAAAATACAACTTTTTCAAATTTAGCTGCACATGAATTGTTCTCCATTGCTCTTGCTTAGTGCCACATGTTCTGTGCCACATTACATTTCTGTGTTACCACACAATTGATCACATATTGAACATTGTCTGCAATCCAAAAGTAAACCAAAGTCCTGCTGATGATTTCATCCCTAACTTAAAAAATCCAGTCCCCACATGCTCCTCCTGCGTTACAGAGTGTAACTTTGAAGTTGGGTATTATTGGTTGATCAATGCAATGGGTTCATACTCTGGCCCTCTCCTCTCCATGTCCTTCTGAACAATCCGAGTTGATATAGGATCAAAGACTGAAAGAATTTTTTGTCTGTGGGCTACACTAGATCCCGGAAGTAAGTTTCTAGTATAATTGTTGTTCTTGTTGGTGGTGGTGGTGGTGGTGTTGCTGGTCATGATGAGGGCAAGTCCCAAAGGTCCACTGTTTGAGATTGTTAGTAGTGTGACCAATGTGGTATGACCAAGGGATTTGAAAAGGCATGAATCCAGGCCCATGAATCCACTGATGGTTTTTTTTTCAGGTTTTTTCATTTTTTGCTGGAATTTTCTTCTATTGGGTTTTTAAATTTTAAAATCATACTAAGTATTACTAGTACTAATTAATATCCTTGGTGCTCAGCCAGCCAAGCCTTTGTGTCAAATTTTGGAAAACTTGGCTGAAAGTTTGAAAGCTTGAAATTTTCAGTTTAGTATTAGCTAGTCATCTTCCTGTTTAGTTGGCTTTTTCTATACACAAACCCATGCTGTGCTCACTCCCAACACTTTGCCAACCTCGTTGCTTATGTATTTAAATATTATTTCCCACAATGGTTTGTTTTCCCTGTAAATCTTCCCAGATGTCATCTTGGCAGTAAACTTCTTTGTGTTTTTGTGTTGTCATGCATCAGCTTGGAGTAGCTTAAAGTGGAAAGGGCTTGTGCATGATGGTCGTTTTTGGGTTACAAGCTTCCAGTGAAAAGATCTTGGTAGCAGATTTTAAAAGCTAAATTTGTAATTGATTCCATTTAGAGGAAAAATGGAAGAAGTGTAATTTTTGGGTAGTTCTCAGAAATTGAAGTCATGCCACCTATCAACATTTACAATAATTTGTTGTTAATCCATCATTTTGAGTTTGAATGTACTAGGGCTTTAATTGAGTAACACTGGAGCCATGCTGTCCATTTGGTAGTGAAGGCAATGGTGCCTCAAACTTGCTATTATTTTTGTGTCTTTCCAAAGAAATAGTGAACATGGGGATTCAGAATTTGTGATTTCTCAAGTTCCCTTTTTGTTTTGCATTTGCACAAATAACAGAAACTTTCCAGCATTTCTTTAAAAAAATTCTTGTGAACCCAAATGCACACATTGATCACTCAAACAAACAACTGTGAACATTTCAGCAGCATCAAGTCTTTTAATGTACCATTTTCCAAAAAAAAAGGTTTGTCACCTTCTCAAATTGCATACCTTTCATAAACCTTAGAAGTTGAGTAAGTCCATGAAAAGTTGTGCAGTTGCATAATTCATGGTATCCTTGCAGCACTAATTTTTTTAATCACCATGTTCAAGGCTTAAAGCTGCAATGAAGCCAGAGTGACTGAAGGGCCAACTAATCCAGATGTATGAAGCAGCATTATACTTCGTATTCTACAAATTTTGTTTTCAGAGCTTGCAACCAACATTTTGGAACAAACCGAAAACATTTACACTACAAAACATTGAGAGAATTCCTGATAACCCAAACAAACACTCTGAGCAATAGAATGATTGATCAAAGGGGTGAGAGCAATTATTGTATCAACTTCTCAGCAAGAATTTTTCCATATCTATGGAAAGAACATCTACAGTTGAGCTACCCATAATGTGAGGAGGCTGTAGTAGGAAAAAGATGGAAGTGTGTGGCCCTTCTGGTTCCTTAACCTTGTTCTCTGCATGTGGGTGAAGAAAATTGCATAGGCAATCATGACTGAGACATCAGAAAGTGAGAAATAATTAGGCAGATGATCATGACTTAGCATCTAGTTGGTTCTCATACTTCAAAAGCTCACTCTCAAATTGTTCCATCTAGAAACCATCATCCATAACAAAAATTATTCTACTTGTTGATGGAACATGCATTAAAGACTCTTTTCTGAATAGGAGTGAAAACAAGGGCAACACACAGGTCTAATTTCTTCCATGTTCATCATTCTCCACAAAAGCTTATGAATAATCAAAGCTCACCAAGAAAAGGAAATACAAAAACCTAGAAAAAGTAGATTTTGGAAATCAACTTGATCTCTACATATGCAATTTTGTACCTCGTTCCCGCTCCTCATCATATTCATCCAAACACTATTATTCAACTCACCACTTAGTATAACAGTAAAGCTCTATCTGTCATATGCCTGATGATGCAATCGCACTTGGATAATAACAAAAGAAGTTAGATATCAATGTACAAATGGAAGGAAAAAAACTCTGTTTAGCATTGGAATAACACTAATATATTTTCAAGTCACACTCACTTCTTGTAAGGTGCAAAGTCTTTGTGACCTGTTATTTCCATGTCATTTTTCTAAGGAATAAGAGTGGCCTCTTTCCAGCTAATTTGAAAATGTTTGTGCATGTTATTCAATAGAGCTTTTTTCTTGATTCAAGAAACAAAAATACCCAACTTATTGATGATCAGTCGCTGTTGGTTTTGATGAAATTGTGAAATTGTAAATCAAGAATCATAAAAAAAAATCGATGTTGGTTTCATCCACTAGAACATATGGTATGGGCATGGCTTACAAAGAGCCCAAGCAACTCGCAACGAGTTACACCGAGCTCATCAGATCTTCACCATCGGCAAATTGACAGGAGACTGAATCAGGCTCATGATGTCAATATCCTCCACTCCAGTACCTGCAAAGCCGTGTCTTATAAAGAGGATTTTCTGACTGCAATGCCTCCCTCCTGGACATGTGCTTGTCAATTGCTTCATTGGCAACTTTGTCTGCTTCCTTATTACACTCTCTTAAAGAATCAAATTATGTGATCAGCTACCCATAATAGGTGGTACAAAATTCAGTCTTTGCCTGGTTTGATCATCTGAAAGCATGCATGCAGCTGCAAAAGTGCAAGCAATACCCAACTTGAAAACCTAGCCTTTCCAATTGATTGAGCTTGGTAAGGAACATGCTGACCTCTCTTGTGACATATTACCTGGTTGATGACAAGTGGAGAGTCATCAAAGACTTGGATATTCCTTACACCAGAGATCAGTGCGGTTCCAGGCCATGAATCAGAGCAAAGTACTCAGCAACATTGTTTGTAAATTTTCTGCCAAGGTACTTGCAAACAATAGTCCAGCAATTTGTTCCTGTGGGGCTAACCAAAATTGCCCCAATTCCAGTGTCTCCACCAGATCACCTAGCTCCATCAAAGAACAAAGTGTACAGGAAGGATTTTGTACCTGGGCTACAAACAACCAGAGTTTCAAGAATGCACCTGTAATTCAGCTTAAAGAATCAAATTTGTTGCAAATTCCTCTCTATGACTTCTAGCTACAAGTTCAAGGAGATTGAAATTACTCATGTTCACAGGCTCAGAACCAACCTCTGTAGCTAAAATTTAACAGAGGCAGGTTCATCAGAGAGAGAGAGGGATATAACATATCCTCAGCTTTATTCAACAGGCCCACAATGTTGTAACCTGAACCAGATGAGTTTACCTACATTGCAAGCAACACCAACAAATGAAGAAAGCACTAAGA
>Ga0116231_10009909_pt1 | contig 15697 bp, 10 predicted proteins | sample S1TSphgellanicum_2_FD_89695 | JGI IMG/M metagenome (GOLD analysis project Ga0116231, IMG submission 89695) | Host-associated microbial communities from peat moss isolated from Minnesota, USA - S1T2_Fd - Sphagnum magellanicum MG | ecosystem: Host-associated > Plants > Peat moss > Unclassified...
AAAAAAAAAAAAAAAAAAAAAAAAAAAAAAAAAAAAAAAAAAAAAAAAAAAAAAAAAAAAAAAAAAAAAAAAAATATATTTATATTTTTTTTTTTTTTTTTTTTTGGGGTTTTTTGAAATTTTGGCTCATAAATTAAAACAAACTCATGTTTGTTGTTCATTGTTTTTGGGGTGGGGAATCTATTGGGAGATCATTATTTTGAAACCTAATAAATAGTAAGGGTTATTTTGATCTACCTAGTCATATATTAGAGATATATAGAATGATATTTTTGAAATATTTTTGTGGGTTCTCAATGTTTCAAGGGCTGGATGCAAGTAGAAATTCTATTTGACCTATTGTGCTTTGCATTAATTAGATGAGGTGCCTCCCAAGTTCAATTATCCTTTTTTTGGCAATGAGCCAATTTGATTTGCTCCCATCATTCAAATGAGAGAGAAATTGTGGTAAGGAATTTTGTGTCATATATTTCAGCAACTATCATTTGAGCAACACGGTTCTGGAGTTTTTAATTCATTATGGATTTTTTTAATGTTGTTATGACACAAAATGTAAATTTGTGAGCTTTTTAATGGCAATACAATGTGTGAAGGGTGTGTGAGAAAAGGCCAAAAAAAATAATTTGTAATTGGATGCTACTTAATCTTTATTTCCATACTAATGTTATGAGCCTCTCTACCCCCACTTCTCCTTAAAAAAGAAAAGAAAAAGAGTAATGTTTCCATGAGTCACTTGGAGAAATTTCTTAGCATATTTGGAGGGCCCCTTATGTTTGGGAATATCCCTACTAGAAAAGAGGAGGGATATTAAGCCTATTCCTTAAGAGGGAGTGATCTTATGCCTACAAGAGCTTCCACTATTATTGCTATTTATAGGTGTAAGATCTCTCTCACTCTCTTAAGGAGTAGATGTGTTAACCCTCCACCTCTTACACATTGTGATCTACTTATGTTTAGGTTATGAAAACCTTAGCCTCATACTTTACCGCGGGTAATACCCATGGGTTGTTGAGGACATTTCCAAAATGCAAGGCCGGACTTGGCTACCACCTTTTCCTAGGCCCCTTATTTTGGGAATTACCTTACATGACCCGCCTATGTTGGAGTCGATCCTTACATATAGGTCTATATATCCATGTGGTGTGGCTCATTGATTATTTAAAAAATAACTGCCAGTTCCAGTTAATTCAAAAAACCTTAAAAGAACCGCCAGGTTTCATGGAAGAACCGACGGTTTTCTGGCGGTTAATTTGACTTTCTCCAAAAATTGAGAATCGTGGTTATATGTCGGAGTTGAGTATTTGAGTTTTGATGACCATGGTGGTATATCATAAATGGGCATTTGATTTTTTTGAAAATCAACATTCTACAAACATGTAATTGTTGTAGACTTAGATGATTCAAGTTGCGTACTTGAGAACTTGGTGTCAAATGTTTTTTATTGGATGGATGCTTTGCATCTATTGTGATTGAACTAGATGCAGATGTTATCAAAGAGTTGCAAATGAAAATAAACAAGCAAAGCAAAATCAATAATTAAACATGCAACCAACAATACCAAAGAAATAAAGGTAGAAAAACGTAGAACAAAAAATGGAAACCTTGGTAGAAAATACAATGCAAAAAAAAACATTAATTAATATCTTAAAAACCTCAATGAAAAAATAAAACACAAAAAAACACAAAAAGAACATTAAAACCTAAAGTTCAAATCAAAAAACCATAACCAAAAAACAAAAAAAAGGAGAAATTTAATTATTTAAAGCTTTTTTTGCATGTTTTGTTCATGGGTAATGGAAAAAATTTCCATCATTTCTCCTCCTCATAAGTAAGAAGGCGATTTCTATTCAATCCACAAAAAATAATTCACTACAAGCTACAACTCTGAATGCTTTTATCCATTTGATCATATCTAGCATCACAAACAACAATTCATCAAACAACAAAAAAATTTGAAAAAAACAAGAAAGAATGAAAATCAAGCAACACCAATTATTAGTACATTTACTTTGCACAGCTTTTTGCATTGCGATGGTTTAAAATTTTGATTCCATATTCCACTGGTACTAAAGCTTCTACCATTGTTGAAATTGTAATGCACTACCCAATCTTGTTAATAATGCATTTATCTTTCAAGGTTGGGATATCATATGTTAACTTCTTATTCAATTGATAAATAATGTTGGATTGCCCATTAGTGTTTTCATGAATCAAATTTGTTTTATAATCTTAAAGGCTTTTGCCTTGGGGGTGAAAAAAAATGGACGATGTGAAAGCACACCATCAATTGTGGGCCAATGCAAAATCATCACTTTGTACATTTTGATGACATCTATGATGTAACAATTCACTATTGTCTAATGGTGTTCCACAACACAATGATCAATAATCAAATTTCTAGTTTTTAAGACTAACCTTGCTAGTATTTACAAAAATATATTTTTTGAAAAACTTCCATAACAAATGACAAGAACAATTAACATTACTCAACACCAACAATAAAAACCCAAACTTAAGAAAAGAGATAAATAAAAAACATCATTTTAAAAATGGACCGAATTCATTCTTGTGCAAAGAGAAGTTAATATCATTGAACCTCTTTAAGTCTTGGGCTCCATGAATATCAAAGTTCCAAGTGCAATAATACCCAAAGCAAAGGTTGACACCTTGATGTGATGTTACTTGACATTTATTTTTTATTCAACATGAGCCTCTCCTTTGACAAAAAAAGAACATTTAATTGTGTAATACATCTAACAAGCCCAACAACAATGGATATGTTAATGGGCTTCATTTGTAGCCAATTTTACTTTTTCAAAAGCATCATCAATGCATATATTGAATTTCAACCCCAACTTGCCAATATTTGTAGTTGTGCATCCTCTTTTTATCATATCACTCTATTAAACACCCAAACTAATCTGATTATTGTTGCAAACAAGCCATAAAAACAAGACCATCAAATTTTCAAATAACATAATTCAAATCACATAACCAACAAATGAAATAAAAACAAAAGACAAGAAAGAAAACCTAGTAGGGGGATAGAGCTTGTTCTTCTTCTTTGCCACTTATAGTAAAAAAATTGAAAGATAATTGATAAGTAACTTTGGTTTAGAAGCATGTAATTTTGTAATCAATTTCAAAATATATAACTTCTTATATTACCACCAAGTATCCAAGGTGTTGGTAACCTAGATTTCAAAGTGAATGTTGTGATGATGTCCACTAACCTTCATATTCTCGAATTCTTGAAAATCCAAATCCTTGAAACGACAATTGATCTCCTTATCATCATCACCATCAACATCAAGATTCACTTCCTCATCACCATTGTTTCCATAAGCACAAGGATCGAAATAATCCTCTTAAACAAGTGAGTTGAACAAACCTCTAACTACATCACAAATGCCATTTTTAAAAAAAAATCATTTCCATAATGACTATTTAATTCTTCACAATCAACATCATCGACAACAACTTCACCTGCATCAATAATAAACAAACTATCTACAAAATCCATCACACCCAATTATAATAATACCAAATAAATACCATGGGATTGCCACTTGCAAAACACAAGAAATGTAAACCAAGGACAAGCAAGAGGAAGCAACAAAAAACCAAATGTCAATTGAAAAGCACATCGAATTCATAAAAAATACAACCAAACAAATGTAAATTTTCACAACTGTCTTAAAAAAAAACCCGATGCCTACAACGCAATGAACAAAAAAACTATTAATGAAATAAAAAGACAAAACAAAACAAAATAAAATGAAGAAAAAGAACAAATGCACAAGTGATAACAAACAGGGAAAATGGTCGTGAATTTAATAGAGCCTCTCAATTCATTCAATTAGACAAAAGAAATCAACATAACTTTGCAAGAAAAACACCTTCAACATGACAAAAACCATCAATAAAGTTTTGCAAGAGATAGCTCCTTTGAGACCACAAAAAAAATGACAAAGCTTTGCAAGAAACAATGTTTTTGACGTGACAAAAAAAATGACAAAACTTCACAAGAAATACCTTTGACATGGTGAAAAAAATCGAATGTTCCACTAACAAGAACACCCAATAATGTGATGCAAAAAAAACGATGATTATCACTAGACAATAGTTTTTTTAGAACACCACAAGAATATCCATTATCTAAAACATTATGCATTGCATTAATCCATTAATTTTGTTCATCAATAAGAATGGTCATTGCATTTTTTTTTATAGGTCGCCTTAGGGTTTCCTATATTAAATTTCAACCGTAAATTGATCAATGATCAATGGGATTTCCATCATAGGATTGCTAATCGATGAGATCTCACAATCAAGACTATCAATATTAGGTATGAACATTCAATTGTTGGATTACAGATCTAGCATATCCTAATTATTCAATCTAAGGTATGAATAACTATTTTTAATTATTCTATCCATCCAATTGTGGATGAAAATTTGGCATCTTCATCCATTTGTTTTTCTTTTAGGGAAAAGGCCATTCGTCACATTCTAATTTCAATCATTGATGTTAAAGGATCTAAGCCATCCATTTTAGGTCATTATAATTTATGGTTAGTGGGATTTCCATTGTAAAATGCTAGTTGTTGGGATTTCTATCATACATTGATGATTAATGGATCTCCACCATAGGATGATTTTCAATGGGATCTCCATTAAAAGTTGATGTTGGAAGGATCTCCACTGTAGGTTGATGGTTGATGACATATCCACTATACACATGTGCACTAGGAGGAAAAACAACCAAATCAAAATAAGTAAACTTGGAATTGTTTGATATAAATTCATCTAACATATGAGATCAATTGGTGTCCTTTTCTTGAAATATGTCAACCATTGAATAATCTAATTAATATGATTGTTAAATTTTGTACTAATTAAATCCTAGCCATTACTTTATATATTATATCGGATGGTCTAGATCTAAAAACACTTTTTTTCCCTATAGTATCATGACCTTTGAAAGTAGGTCTAAATTTTCAACCATTGGATTGTAGAGTTAGCTAATTTTAGTTGTTCAATTTAGGGTATGAATGATAAGCCTAACTCTAGGGTAGGGTTGGATAGTTTATAAAGTATTTTATTCATCCAATTTTTGGATGAAAACATAATGTATTCAATTACTTTTCATTTGGTTTGAGTTCCATCCACTTAATTTTATTTTTAGCCATCAATCTTGAATGATCTACACCATCCATTTTAGGGTTTCTTTAGGTTGCAACCTAGTTTTATTTCCATCATTCATCTCTAAATGGAACAATGAAATTACAACCATGCATTTTCCCGTGAAGCCTATTCTATTAGCCCACTTGGCCTTTTTGTTTGCTAAGTGTGGGAGTGTTATTGAAATGGTTTGCACAAACCCTTTTGAACATTGTGTTGACATAGATCAATTTGACTATGCTATCACAAATTGAAACCTCTCCATCAAAAGAAACATTCTACTACCACATTGTAGATACAAAGGAAATGAATGAACAACATTCCAACATTTGTAAAGAGGTTTAGGTTTGAAACCTTGAGGTGATCATTTTTTTAAAAATATAAAATAATGGAAGTGTAAGTCATTTCAATAGTGCATGGTTATAGTTTATTTGAATTTTTTTTGTAAAACGTTTTTGCATTCCATTACCATAGTAGATTTTCAAATGTTTGATCTATGTTTTATTTGGTTGTACATGTATTAAGAGAACCTCTTTGAGCAAAGTGGAGGATCTATGTTTATTTGGTTATACATGTATTAAGAGAACCTCTTTGAACAAAGTGGAGGATCTATGTGGTGGTTGGATTACAAAGATGTGAATACATAGGCATGATGTTAATGTTGTTCATTGGTTTTTAAAGATTTGTTATGTTGTCTATTTCCTATGAAAAATTAGTTGGATGTTTGATTATGTGGGATACAAATAAGCAATTGTAGGTCTCTGAATGTCGCAACCCCACTTTGAGGGAAGTGTGAGGTCACCATTTACACTCCCGAAAATGGGACTAGGGAGTCCTCCGGGACTCCTGAAAATTCAGAATGCAATTATAGGGGTTAAAACACCTTGCATTGAGGTGTTGTTTATACCGTTGGAAAGTTCTTGAAGCGTAAATGTCCAAAATGTCCTCGCATGAGCCATTTGGACATCTGTAGCACAAGTTATGGTCGAAAAAAGGGCCGAGAGTCAAACTGGCATTTTGACTCCCGACCACTAAAAGTCGGGAATCGACTCGATTCCGGTGTGTACAGGTCGAGTGCGACACATTGTTCGAAAGCTCTCAAGGAGAGATACAAGTTTGTTTCAGACCTTGTCCCAATCGGAGGTCAGAGCGAGAAGTTATGAATGCCCAAAGCCTCGGGAGTCCAAATCAAGACAGTTTCAGGACTCCACTTTGGGAGTCCTGGGAAAAAGTGCCATTCAGATGCAAGTGCAGCAGAGAGACACAAAGAATACTATATGGGGGAAGGCGGTGGCTTCCCCCGAGTCCGGGCCGTGGTGAGTCTAGTGTTGCTTGTGGCTTGTTTTAGCACCAAAGGTGCTCCAAAATGCAAACTAACCAACTTATGGTTGGTTTTGGATGCATGATCGAGTAACTAAATAGCTTATCCCTTTTCCTAGTTTAATCCCGTAGCTTTTAGCACACCCCTCTTACCCCCTTTAGTGTTGGAAGCTGGGAGCATGCCTCGAGTCCCCTGCATTTCTGAACCTTGAGTGACTTAGCCCCAACTTGGGGCTAACTAAGGACTTGAGAGCGCATCACTGAATAATTAAACTTGATATAAAAATTCATTATGCTTTGACATTTTTCATTTTTCACACTAATGAATATATATATATATATATATATATATAATTTTATTTTTTAAATTTTTTGTTATTTACATTTTAGTAACAAAAGAAATTGTCGTGAAAATTTTCAGTCAACAAAAAAAAAAGGTCATGTGTTACAACTTTGCTATTGTAATCAACTAAAAATACATCAAAACAAATTTAACAATGTTTCTTGCCTTAGAATCCTAATCAAACATTTTTTTGTTTTAACATCGTTTTCAATTTGGAATATGAAGATCTATTGTTGATTCTTGTTTTGTTTTGTTGTGTTGTGATTATAAATTTTGTGAAACATATTTTTGGTAGTTATTTTACGTTAGGTAACACCCTTGGATCACCACCTCGCACAACCCTTTTATTCTTGTAATGCCCTTCTGCAAGCGTGTTACTATTCCATCCATGGTGGATGGAGGCAAGTGGATGAAGCTCCTCACCCCTTTTGGAGTGATGGGAGGGAACCCTTCACTATTTATTTTTAGAAATCACTATTTGTTTTAGGTCTTCTTTTTATGGAACTTGTCCTAAATATTTGCCTCCTTCTTTAAATTTATTTTCTTATTTATTTTTCCTTTCTAATTGCTGCCAAGTTTTTTAAAAATTTAAAATTATTATCTTTGATATTTTTTTCATCTTTCATTTTTTCTTAGTTTGTTGTTTAGAGCTTGTTATTTGATGTTGCTATCTTCAAAACTTGATCACCATCTCTTGAATGCTTTCAATTTCATAACACCTACCATCTCCAAAGCAAGTTGCTCCACAAGTTGTAATAAGTATATATTCACCCTATCTACCTTTTTTTTTGTTTTCTTTCTTTGATCTTCCTTTTTTTCCTTTTAACATGTTAATTAAGGGGAAGTTTGCCCCCCATTTTCATCACTAGTTGGAGTAAAGAAAGGGGCCATTTCCTTTTTTGTGTTATTTTTATAGCTTGTTGAAAGGGGGGAATATGAAGAGACTTACATCTTTGTTGCCTTCATCACAACTTGCAACCAAAAGGGGGGCCACCCCCTTTTTGTTTTTTTGTAAATAGAGGAGATGGCGTTGTTGTTGTCACCACCATTGTCATCACCACTTCCTTGTAGGTTGTAGTAGAAAGAAAAAAAAAGGTCACCCCCTTTTTCTGTGTTTTTTGTTGCTCTTCGTTACCACCATCATTGTCATAGCCACCATTGTCATCAAGAACCACCCCTCATTTTATAAATTTTTTTGAATACTTGATCAAGGGAGAATGCAAAGCTCGCCCCCTAGTCATCATCACCATTGTAACCTAGAACAAGAGGGGCCATTGCCCCCTTTTCCTTTTTTAAACATTTAATTAAAAGGGGATTTTTTTTTTGAAATTTTGATTAATTAAATTTAGTTGATTTTGATTAAGGAAATTCCAAGGTTTTGTTGAATGAAATGTTTTATGGTAATGAATAGTGAAGCTTCAATTTTGTTGTTTGTGCATCATCATTAATTTGTATTTTTGCAAGTTTGGTTCAATGGTGTATGTAAAGGTTGATCAACAAAGACATAAACTTATTATTTGTTTGTATAGAACATCATACTCATTCCTTGGTTCGATAAATAAACATGACTATGACCACCATCTAAAATATAGTTAATGTTTTTTGGTATTTTTTCTTTGAAAATGTAACATTATATTAGATTTTGTCTAGGGTGAAAATGCAAGATTTTATTATATCTCTATGTTTGTATTCTTTTTTCTTTATTTTTGGCAAGATTCACCCCATTGTTTTATTAACATGACATTTTTTTAATTACAAATTGTTTTTGGAATGAAACATAATAGGTTGTTTTGGGTTCTAGCATGAGTATTGCAAATCCAATGGATAACATTACGATAAAACATTTTTTTGTCAATCATAGTGAAGTTATGGAAAGGTAAATGAAGCACAACAAACACAACCTTGGGCTCTTAAACTTGTAGAGATTATGGCCATTGCAAAATCTATAAGTGTTGTTGTAAACGGTTTTATTGTGAGCATGAAGTTGAACCCATATTAAACCTCACCATTGATTTGATGATTTATTTATTTATAATGCCCATGTTTGGCTTTATTTTTTGTATGTGAATACCAATGACTACCATTCATTCAAAAGATTTTATATCATGCATACAATGGAAACAAACATCTATGACAATATCAATGCCATGGTAACGGTTTGTAAATGAAATATTAATGTTTCAATAATTTTGCTACAATATTTATGTTCCCTTCATTTAAATTTTCTAAACATGTTGACCCAATCCTATAATACCTATGTTTAATGTTTGTGTAATAAGAACCAAAATGCAATACCCATGTTTGTCACATATTGGGGTTGTAAATGTATTCCTTATGTCATTGGTACATTTGTTTGGTGGTTTGTTTCCATGTTTCTTGCAATACCTACGTTGGGTTTAATTAGCTTGATATTTACTTTTTATGAATACCAACTACCGAGTAGCCAAAGAGGGCATTCATTGGAAGAAAGGGGAAGACGTTGGGAAGAGTGAGTGTGGATTGTGTGTATTGCATAACATGGTTCCATGGGAAAAGAAAATTATTTTGTAACACCATATGAAAGACTTTTGCCACATGTGGCATCCTAGGAGAAAGGGGCAAACCATTCACCAACCCAATTGGTCCATGTAAGCAAAAACATGCCAAGATGAATTAACATGTTCAAGGCCATGTTCATTTTTGAGCGAAAAAAAGAGTGAAAAGAATGGAAATTGAGTGCAAGTAGAAAACAACAAGGAATGGGCCTTCTTGTTGGAATGGGGTAATAAGAACTCCAACATGAGACCACCTCATTTGGCATTAGTATTGGAGGATGATTTAAAGGATTCTTAGACATATATGCATGGAATGGGGGGAGGTTTCATGGAAAAACATTCTCAAGTTAGAGGACAATGACAAGGTCAATGACATTGTCCCTGCCTCCAATCACTTTCGACCATACATGAAAGAGGCTTGGGCATATGAATCTAAGTGCCCTAGGTTTGTTAAGGAGAGGAAGATGATGCTCTTGGAATTAGAGAAGTATCAATCAAATGATAATTTTTTGTGAACACTTTTACTTTGACCTTAATCATTTGTTGTTGAAGTTCATTGTTTTTCAATTTTAATTTTAACACATGTTCATTATAGCACTACAAGGTGGGGTGTGAAGGAGGAATGAAGAAGAATTGCATTGATGCATTTGTTGGAATCAAGAAGGAATGAAATATGAATGCATGTAGGCAGAACTTTGATGCATTGGAGGCCACATGACATTATAGGGAGTTGTGACTAGATGTAATTTTTGATAATGAGAGCAAAGAAGGTGAGAGTGGCGAAGGTAATGTTGATGGTGAAGAAGAGATTGTGATGGAGGAATTGGTTGTATCACATAACAAGAAAGGGAAACCGAGTTTTGTTTTTCACAATCCACACCAATAACTTCATTTAAAAAGGTGGACAAGGCCAAGGAAAAGGCCAAAGAGAAGGTCGAGGAAAAAACAAAGGATATTGTAATAGGGAGAGGAAGGTAATGAAAGAAAGTTGCAAGGAGAGTGCAAAGAAAAACAAAAGTTCATGATAAAGAAATAGTTGGATTCAATGTGATGTACTTCCATGTTTTTAATGCTCAACAATGATATTACAATTCTACTAATTAGTTGATTTTTCATTATTATTTTATGTTTCAAATCATAAATGTTGCAATGAATGTTCATCCTCACATCAATGGTATGTAAATGAATTGCACACATGTTTTTGATATTGTTAAGTGGTAGGATTATATGTGGAATTTTCATAGTACTTAACATGTACCCAATGTTTTGATTCTTTTTTAGTTCAAAAAGTATGTTCAAACATTGAACCCATGTGTTGCATGGTTGAATACCCCCAACATAGATATTACAACGATGTGCAAAACAACTCCTCCTTTAATAAAAATGATGACACTAGAAGAGAAGTATAATTTTTCAATTAAACTTTGCGACTATAAATTAATCGTACCCCACATATACAATTAAGAAACTATTAGTTGCATAAGTGAAGTCACATCCAACATATAGACACAAATGATGAAGTCATTATTTTTGTCATCATAGTCCATGGATGAAATATATGGTCAACAAATATATCTTCGTCCACTGATTATACATATGCACTTGTGACTATTTGCTTAAAATTGCAACTAAAATGATCACCAACCCTTTATTGCCACATGACACAAGTAGTGCGTTTTGAAAATTGAAAATAAATTTTTAAAATCATTTTTCTATGAAATGTATATTATCTCAAGCATCCATATTTAATGGTCTTAAATTGATTCATGTGGCATAATTGATTTTTGCCATGTGGCATGACAATTGAATTTTGAAAAAAAAATTGATAAAAAAAATTCCACATCATCCATTTAGGATTGTCTTAGATTATGACACATGGCACAATACTAATTTGCCACATGTCATGATTATTGATGTTCTTAGATCATGACACGTGGCATAACAACAATTTTCCACATGGCATATTAATTAAAATTTTACCAATATATATTAAGCTGGTAGGGAAGTAGGTAAGTAGGGAGTTAGATAAATTTTCTTATTTTATTTAAAGTTTAGCCTTTCTTGATAGGCTCATCCCAACAAATGTGTATTTTCAATTTTCCAAATGCATCTTCTTATATAATTTACAAGATTGATACGGAGGATAAAAGATTGCAACTTAGTTGCATATTAATTTGTGACTAAAACATTTATCCCATATCTTTTATTCTTTTTTTCATGTTGTAAATTATATATGCTAATCCTCCCACCTCACATAACCTTTCCACATAACAATTATTTGAAGTATCAATTGTTGTTTTAATATGAAAAAAATTGTTGGAAGATGGATTTGATATTTATGTTCTGAAAATTAATATATCAATTCTGAAAATAGATCTTTCAACTCTGAAAAGTGTTGTTTGAATAAGAAACTTGATATTTGATTTTTTGAAAATTCTTAATTGAATCTGGAAATTAATATTTCAATCCTAAAAATTGTTATTTGAATATAAGATTTGATATTTGAATTTTTGAAAATTATTATTTGCACCTAAAAAGTGATAATTCAGTCCAAAAATTTCCATTTCATTATGAAAATTGATATTTCAATTCTAAAAACAATTATTGAATCTGAAAATTGATATTTCAAATCTAAAGACAATTATTTAAATTCACAAATTCATATTTGAAATCTGCTTTTTTTTTTTGTGTGTGGGTATATTAATATTTCAATCTCAATTTTTTAATTTGAATATGTAATTTGATATTTTAATTCTGAAAATCGTTAGTTGCAACTGAAAAGTGATATTTCAATTCCAAAAATTGTTATTTGATTTTGAGGACTCATATTTAAATTCTGAAAATTATTACTCGAATTAAAAATTAATTTGAATATTGAAAATTATTATTTGAATTTTAAAAATTATTATTTGAATTTGAAAATTGATATATCAATTCGGAGAATTTTCAGTTGAATTCAAAGCTAGTTATTTGAATTCAAAAATTTGTATTTGAATTCTAAAAAAAATAAAAAGTTCTAAAAGTTTTATTTGAAATTGAAACTTGATATTCCATCCCAAAAATTGTTATTTTGATTTTTGAAAAATCGAAATATGGAGTAGTTTCCAGATGTGAATAATAATTTTCAGAATTCAAATATCAGTTTTTAAATTTAAATAATAAGATTTCTAAACTTGAAGTTTCAAATTTCAGATTCAATTAACAATTTTTGAATTCAAATTAAAAAATTCGTAATTGAAATTTCAATTTTTAGATTTGGAATATCAATTTTCAAGCCAAATATCATTTTAAAATTCAAATATTAATTCTCAGAATGAAAATAACCATTTGTAGATTCAAATAATTTTAAAATTTTTACATTATAGTTTTCAGAATTTAAATTAAAAAATTTAGACTATAAAATAAGAAAATTCGTATAATAATTAATATAATTGAAAATCAGTTTTTTAGATTGAAATAAATAATTTTCAAAATTGAGATATGAACTTTCAGATTTAATTTAAAATATTCAAAATTAAAGTATAAGTTTTTCACTTCAAAATAAAAAATTTCAAAATGGAAATATGAATTGATTTCAAGTTCATGTAACTTGTTTGAAATTCCAATTGCAATTTCAAAAAATTGGGTGTATGAATGGCATATTCCATTGTATCTCACATTGTGATCATTGTATTTGTTTCATTATGGAACAAGGGTGTCGCAATAAATTTGTTGTGTCAAAGACAAAGAAAGGTGAGAAGGTTGTTGGGAATATCAAAACATAAACAAAGGTTTTTTTTTTGAAAATTAATATCGCCCAAATGGCAAAAATTCACCACAAAAACCACATACATTAAACCCTTAATATGTTCACAATATATGATTAATCTACCCATAATGAATGTATAATGTACTCTTAATAAACTTTTTGAATATACCTTTAATGCAACCATAATACACTTTATAATTGTATCCCAAATTTAGTTATAGTACACCCTAATGTACGTCAAAGGGCTATGTATATGGCATATGGTTGCGACTAATTTTGATCCCAAATGCAATTAATGGAACACCACTTAAACCCCCATTCATCAATTTTCAAATTAAAACATAATGTGCAATACTTATAGGCCATAATATACATATATCCCACAATGCTCTTGGTTTTTATAAATATTGCAATACTTATGTTGTCATCATGATATAGACAAGCAAATTTGCAAATATGGTCATGTGATACTTATGTGAACTTCTTTTTATTGGGTCTAGAAAATACATTTGAAAAAAATGAAAGAACGGGTTTTGATGTTACTTCAAAGGTTTGGTTTTTCACTTCAAATGTTCTACTTTAAAATGAGGATTCCACTCCCTTATAACCTCAAACCTTCAACCCTAACCATTCTTCCCTCTTTATTATTGTAGCTAAAAATAATAAACTACCTTATACACCTTAATGTAAGTGCTTTGTTAATGGAAAGTGGTCCACAATACCATGGGCATTGTGAACAATGATTATTGAAGGAAAAGGAAAAATATTTGGGATAGGTTTTGATAAGAAAAAGGTGCAAATTGTCGAAAGGATAAGGTTCCATAAAGAGAATACCCAAAATAAATATGGGGGTTCCCTCCCCCATTAATCCAAAGGGGTTGGGCAGCTTCATCCACCATGGATAGTAGTAAGTGATAGTAATTTTTTGACATGATTGTCAATTAAGGTAGAGGCACCTAAAACCACCAGAATAAACAAATTGGGAGAAACACCTTTTGTTTCCATATCACACTTTTTTTTTTTGCAAAAGGTAAGAACATTTAGAATTTATACAAAGTGAAATTGACTTTTATCGACTTTTGGATAATTAGTTATAATTTTTAAAAAGTTTGTTATAGAGTATCCAAAACATAACATTAGTGTCCTTTGTGAAACAATCTTCATGCATCCTAAGTGTATACTTTTAGTATCCTAAGTTCATGCTATCGAGATCATAACATATGCATGCAATGAACCTTCAAAAGTTATATCACATGTGACAAAATGTTAAAGTAAATGCATGTTAAATGCAAATAGCCGTTTAATAAATGCAGTTGATAGTATGGGCGACATCGAAAACAAACATGTCTCCATCATGATGTAATGGATGTTTCAAAATGCCCCAAATTGTGTTTAGAAACATGTGAACCCTAAACCTTGACCCAAGTGAAGGTTTCATGAACTCTCACCATTCACCCCTCATTTCATCCTTGTAGCAACCTCTAGTGTTCAATGAATTTTTACTCCCAAGTCTTCACTAACATCGACTCTATTCTAGCTTCAAGGATTGCAGTTACAACTTCCTTCTCATGGTGAATTTTTTGTGTTTGTTTTTGCCCTATGAATAGATATTAGAAGCATGAGGTCCATTGACCATGAACAATCATTAAAAGGGAGACCGTTCAAGATATGTAGGAGTAAGTTATGTTCTTTTGCAGATAATAGACAAGGTTATGATCTAAACAATATTTTGGTTGTAGGTTGTAAATGTTTTCGAAGGCATTGGAGGTGGGGTAAGGAAATGTGAATGTTTTAGGATTATTGTTCAACATTGGACTTCATAACTTTCAACTTGACTGTAAACTTATGTAATCACCTTTTTTGCATGTTTGCATCAAGTTTCTTTGTAACACTTGATGACAAAATCCTGACAAATTTTCCCATTCTCTTATTTTTACTCACTTCTTATTCAATTCTCATTTTTTTTCTTTTTTTTCTTTTTTTGTTTCTCTTCACTTAAGTTTTTCATTTTACTTCGTAAGTTTTTTTATTTTTATCCTTCCTCTTCTTCAATTTGATCTATTTTTCTTCTTCTTTTAATCATTATATGTGAAACTTTTCTATTGGAGTTACAAATTTGTATTTACAAAATCTCTTCAAACATTCTGATTGGTGCCATTGAAATTGCAACAAACAAAAATTTATTGCTTGGAATTTGTAAAGGAGTAGCATGTTGCATATGCAAAAAATATCATAGGTGCACTCATCCTCTCATGAAAATTTCGATTATTGGAAGTTGATGGCACTTTGTGTAATTAATGGAGGTGAGAAATAACATTTCATCTTTAGTGCATTATTGAGTAGGAGTCAACTTGTTTAAGAAGGTGCCCATTAAAATTGTAAATTTTGCTCAAGCTTTTGTTTGACCATTTGTTTAAAAATTTTTAGAGCATGTAAAATTGTAGTTTATTCAAGAGTATCTTATATATTAAAGCTACAGTGTTTGTATGTCTGTCTGTCCGGGCAGTTTCCAGGCACTGCCCGGACAGACATACAGACACCATTGTGGTGTGCTTTGTAGAAGGGGGG
>Ga0116231_10009910_pt1 | contig 15696 bp, 18 predicted proteins | sample S1TSphgellanicum_2_FD_89695 | JGI IMG/M metagenome (GOLD analysis project Ga0116231, IMG submission 89695) | Host-associated microbial communities from peat moss isolated from Minnesota, USA - S1T2_Fd - Sphagnum magellanicum MG | ecosystem: Host-associated > Plants > Peat moss > Unclassified...
GAGGAGATTTTATAGATGGGCATTGCATTATTTTTTCAATTTCCTTTTGTTTGTTAATGTTTCATGAATCACAAGCATGAAGCCCTATGGCCATTGAAAAACTATAAGTTATATATTCTATGTACATTGATTTTATTCAATCTTCCTCATCTAACCATTGGATCAAAATTAATTTTGACTCAAAGTGAACTTTGAATTCCAAAATGTTGTGCAAATTTTAAAATTTTTTGCTTGTGTTTAAGTTAGCCAAAGGATGCCATCAAGATTTTAATTTACTATGTACTATAATACTTGTTATACATCACCTTTTTGAACAAAAATGGCTCACCCTTAGTGTGCATATGGACTTAGTGAAAATATGGTCCATATCATGATCATTTTTGGGTGAATTTCAGTTTTATTTTCTTAATATGTACATTAAAAAAAAATTTAGAATGGCTATTCTTCATATGAATTTTTTAGTTCATCGACCACCATGTAATTCCCCACTAAATTAATGATATCAAAATAGACTACCATTTTAACACTACCATAAGGATTTTAAAGAGTAGAAAATCCACCAAAAATGAGCCACCCTAGCTTGCAACCACTTGAATCATGAATGCAAACCTCCATGACATGGCCCACTCATTTGAACTACAAAATGTAAAGTTGATGTCAACATGGTGCATGTAACCTAGCTTTTCCCTATTCATGTTGAAAATAGTAAAATGTTTAATAGATATGCAAATATTGACCCTTATGCAAAACATAAACATAATATAAATAAATAAACCAAGACATTTTGATTATGAAGATTAATTACTAGATTTTGATTACTACGATTATCATAGCAATGGACAAGGCATGGACTAGAATTGGATGTTTGTAAATTGTAATGTTGAATTAAGTTGGCAATGTAAATTGTAACAAGAAATATGCTAGGAAACTACATATATAGAACCAAGAAAGGAGTCAATTTTTATCTACCTTAAATCAATATTGTACAAAGGTTGTTATGTTCTTGGATCACCATAAGGAAGTACCCCCATTTTCGATGTGGATCAAAAGTTCAATTGTTATAGTTGTCAAAGAAGGTGAACCGATTGAAAAAGATGTGGTGCACTTGTCAATGCCACCAACATTTGAAGCCAAATCTTATCGAACAACGTGGGCATTTGGGAACCATCTCCTTTCAAATGTTGAAGGACACTTGACAACATGTGACAATGGTGTAACATCAATCTTTGAACAAGAATGTGTGTTAGGACCAATTGACCAAAGACAAGTTTTTGCAAAATTAGAATATTGAGGATGGGTTGATGAGATATCAACTAAACTATGGGGTACTAAGTCTTGTTTTGTTGTGTAATTGGGTGAAAACAAACTATGTTGGGGGTAGTGCAATAGTGAAGTGAAATGAACATGGCTTCCCTCTTGTAAATTTTGCTTCCTTAATTCCCATTTTGGACCAATCCTTCACTTTCCCATTAGATGTGAATCAAGTTTTGTTTTGAGTGATCCAAAGGAAAGAGGATGAAAAATAGTTTTGAGGAGGGAACTTCATGAAAAATGAGTAATTAATAAAATTCATATTGACCTTACTCAATTTGATATGTTCAAGTTAGAAAATGATGGTGCAAACATAGGTCTACAAGCTCCAATCTCCATTTATGAATCAATTCAACCTATTGCATTTGTTAGAGGTTCTACAATTGTTGCAAGTGATTTAGTTGTTGATGTGCCTAATGGAGCGGATCAAAATGATGGAATGGATACTAATGAAGAATATGCAACAAGTACCTCTAGTAGTGATGGTTAGTATTTCCATTTGTCCAAACGTTAAGACCATTTGAACCTAAAGCTGAAAATTAGCATAAGAGATATTTATATATTTTTAATTAGTTGGGTTCTACAAGCAAGGATTAGATACATTATGTGATTAGGTTGTAAGAATTATAAAACTATTCATGCCAATAGTAAAATTATGGGACAATTTTGCATCGTGTCTAATTTTCATGTTTATAAAAATCAAATTCTTTGTACCTTGTTTGTTCTCAATTAACTATGTTGTAGTTGAATTAATGTTTTTGTGAAAATTAGAAACATGGTTTGCATGTTGTAGGAATATGCCCAAGGGGATCCAACTAAATTTGCTATTTTTGTTATTTTCTTGCAATTTATTTTTTCAAAACTAATAACATGTGTTCTTTATTAGAGTCGTGAGCAACACTACAACAATTGTCTATTCATAAATTGCTAGAGATATGGCTGACCAATGTAGTGTAGATTGTCATAAATTCATAAAATGTTTATTTTAATGCTTTAAAAATCATTTTGGGAATTTTTTTATATATTAATTCCATGTGGCCAAGAAAAGTAACATTGATGATTTATTTCAGTCACATATGACATGTAATAATCCACATCATAATTGTATTAATATCAATGATGACTTAAGTCAATCATATGTGATATGGTGTACTCCACATAAAAAAGGCAATGATTTTTTTAGTTGACAAAATAAAGCAAAGTTAGCAAATAAATTTCCAATTGTAGTTGGGGTTGTCTAATGTGACTAGAATGCCAATTGAAATCAATCAAACCAAACACACCTATTTTTCAATTTAATAAAAAAATATGTGGTCAATGTTTGATTATATAATCATTGTACTCACATTGTTAAGTGCACAAAATCCTATTTTGTTGTAGTGAATGCTTGTGGTGAATAACATATTCTTGGATTTGTCACATATTAATTTGTAGTACATTAATAATTTGTCAATTACCAATTGGTTGTACACCCCCAGGGGTGACACTTAATGTAAAGTTTGGTATTTACGTGCATCAAACAACCATTTTTAGGGGGGTAATTAAATAATTTTCCAACCTATTTTTTATCACCCTATTATTATCTAATCTTTTAATATATACATATTAAAGCCACACTATATTATAATTAAATTGATTATTTGAATAAAATGTACCTTTTTTTAACTACTTATAATTTTTACCCCACAACCAATATATTGCACTTTATATTTTTACTCGCATATTTTTTACTTTTCTTATTGGTGTCTCCCATGGGGTTGTACATGATGATTATGAACTCATATGTACAATTATGTTTTGAAAATAATGCATTTATTATCAATAAAGGAATTTTAAATTAAAAAAATTGGATTAGTTTGCGGACTAGATTGTTAATAAATTGAAATTTTCATATTCAATTTCATTCCAAATTGTTTATATTGACTAAGTATGCTTGAAAAATGAAATAATAAAATTAATTGTGAAAACATTTTCTTTGGAACCTTAATCAAATGGTAGTTATGGACTTATTTTCAAAAGTCTTTTTATTAGAAGGAATTGTGTCCTTTGCACCTACAAAATCAATGACTACAAGTCCTAAATGACTATATGTATGACTATAGTCATAAGCTATTACTTTGAATCTTGCGTAAAAATCACAGTCATATATTAGTGGGACATATGACTAGTAGGTGATGAGTTGGCAATAGGATGGATGAAATCATTTTTTCATCACTTGCATTTCATCTATATGGCATTGATGACTGATGACAAAGTGACATGGACATCCACTTGTCATTCACCAATGTCATTGGGAAGAAGTCAATATGCCTATGATTACCAAATGACTATGAATAATGATCGACACATAATGTGCCATTACATGGAAAACATGTCAATAAAATGACTTTACAATGATTAAAAAATGACTAGATGTCATTGATATGAATAAAGACATACATAGGGTTACCTACATGGATTATGATCATATTGCATTTCACTATGACTCTGAATGACTACCAAATGACATCAAAATGATGGTATAATTACTACTAACTAAATATGTGAGCAAGTATTAACTAACCCACATGCAAAATAATGTTTCTAAATTTTTTCTAACATTATTGTTCATGGCTTTAGTGGAAACAATAGGACCCTATGAATTATGAATTGTTCCATAGAACAACAAATTTGCCATTCTACACAAAGGTGATTTTACAAATATGAAAGACATTCAATTATGATTCAATTTCAAAATTGTAAAGATTGGCAAGGAATGTGCAAATTAATTTTAATAATCAACCTTCAGGTTTTCATATGAAACCAATAGTGTTTTGAAGATTGGTACAAAATGAAATCTAGATAGTACTTTTTTTTAAAATTTTGCACATGCTAACAAGTTGTCTTTGTCTAACAATTCAATAACTCCTATCAAAGATACAGTAGTTGGAGGTGGGGGCAATCCCATTGAAGCATTCAACCCACTTGGGTCTATTGTAGTTGTGATGAAGAGATCCTCTTTTTGCAAGACAACTCTCCAACATGATTTTTTCAAGTCTTTTGAAAAAAAAACTTGTGTCATTTGACTTGGAAATATGAAGCCTATGTCGAAATGGCTCAAATGTCAATGGTAGCCTATGTCAAAAATTTACAATGAGGAACCCAACTTCATCTGATACATACACTGGGTTTCCTCAATTATCTTCTCGTTGGATCCACTCACATCTAAAAATCACAATAGGGGTATGCGTTGGGCCATAATCTAGTTTGAATATATCTTATAATATCCTAACATACTAGACATTAACTTCTCTAGCATCAACAATTTGTTGCTCAAACATAGAAGCAATTCCATTATCATGTGTTTACAACAATTTACTCTTTCAATCCTCCACTCTGAAGTGATTGCCATAGGCTTTCATCCTAGTGTAATGTGTTGTTACTTGTGAAGGTTTGTTACATAATAACACAACATCCAAGTCTTTTGGGTTGCCCAAGTCCATATGTTGTGCATGGACAACACCTTTGACCCATTCAACAAAAGGAGGTGTATCTAGGTTAGATGCTCGCTCCAAGTTCCACTTCCTACATAACCAAAAGCCCTATATCATTATGACATCTTTGAAACATATACAACAATTTGAAACAACATGTGAAAATGAATTGACTATTAATGCAATGCCATCTAGAATAAATATGAACTTATTGGGTCCATGGCATCATGATGGCAAAGTTGTCCAATACATATTGGTGGACAAGGTCCCATAAAGTGGTACTCATGAAGAACTTGCTATTAGCACCTTCTAGCACCTCACCAACATCTTTTTCTTCCTCATCAACATCCCATATTCGCCATTTCACAACATCAAATATTTACAAGTACTCAATGATGAAAACTAAGCACTCATCTCAAGTGTATCCCTTGGCCATTGAAGCTTCAAGCCTTGCCATATTGTGCACAAAAAATTTCAACGTCTTCATGTACCTTTTTACAAGATACATCCATCTAGTAGCAATTGGGCCACATAAATCTAACTCGTTTACAAGGTGATACAATAAATGAACCATGATGTCAAAAAAGGATGGTGGAAAATGAATTTCCAACAAAGCTAAATTAACTAAAACATCTAATTGAAGTGATTCAATGTCTAAAGGATTCCAAACCTTGTTACAAAGCTTTTTAAATACCCTTGAAATCTTCATAACTACCATACGAGGTCCTAGAGCCAAGAAACCTTTCAATGTTAATGGCAAAATATGTTACATTAATACATGGTAATGATGGGACTTTAGAGCCCCAAACAAATTTTGCTTAATGTATTGTGCCATAGCTAATACATGACCTAATGGTGTCTTTAAATTCTCAATTACTGAAACAAAAGTATCAAATTTAGCACTTGTTAAAATGTACAAGGCTACTAGTTTTAACATCTTCCACCTCTTTGAGGGTTGGTAATTAACCACAAATGTGGCTTAATACCCACACGCTATAAATTGTGCCATACTTTCACAATGTCCTTTTCCCTTGTTATTACTTTTTAAAAGTTTTTTGCAACGTTTTATTCGTAATGCATAACGTCCGATGTATTTTGTATTAGCAAGTCCTACACAAATCATAACATCCAAAATTGGAACATTGTTAGATCTCATGCTAAACCAATTTCCAATATGTTCAAATTACAAATCGCATTGAAAACATGAACCTAAAGACTAGAGGAAAAAAATGCAAACCTATTAGTAAAAACTTGAGCATACACTAATTTTTGTAAGAGGAATGATATGATAAACACTTTCTACCACATCATTGGATTAATTTTTAGTATGTGTTCCAATATTTTGAATTCCATATTTAAATGCAATGCCAAACATAAGCACTAAACTGCCAAACATACAAAATACATGTTCATGCTTCAAACAAAGATTTGTAGCAGCTACATATAGAGGTGAATGGAATTCTTATGGCATATATGGTTATTTTAAAACATACCTACCAATATGGTAAGTCATACAAAATAGAACGTCGTTTCACACCATGTTGTTTAAAAGGGTCCCCAACTCCACCATCTTTATTGTTTGACCTTAACCAAGATTGGTATTCTACAACTTATCCCAATTGTTCCTCTATAGTGACACTTTTAGGTCTATTACGTGTTTCCAATTGCCCATCAAAATTACCTTTCATCCTTGTTGACCTATATGGGTGCCCATCTAATAGCCATTTATGTGTGTTAATGTAGGTCATCTTCCCTAGTTCCACAAAATGTTCACCTCTAAAATCTAGCCCACAAATGGGACATGCAATATATATCCTTGGTGACTAACCCCTACAACTACTCCATACCCAAGAAAATCATGAATGGTCCAAAGTAGACTAGCTCTCAAAGTAAATGACCTAGAGCCCAAAGGTTTCAACACATCATATGCAACAACTTTTGTCCATAGTTGTTGGAGCTTTTCAACTAATGGTTGTAAATAAAAATCAAAATTCTTAAATGTCACATAATTTTTCCCTAGAATTAGCAAGGCCAATAGAATGAAAAAAAAATTAGTTGTCAACCATGGAGGTAAATTATAATTCAGCAACATAATAGGCCATGTTGACCACTTTGAACAGGTCGGTTTGAATGGATTGACACCATTTGTAGCTAGTGCTAGGTGCACATTTCTTGGATATGATGCAAAAGTTGGAAACTTTTCATGAACATGTTTCCATGCCTTGGAGTCACAAGGATGCTTCACAAGTCCATTTGAACTACTATTTTGTGAATGCCACAACATCAACTCGGACATTACAAGTGTAATTAACATGCATTGAAGCCTAGGAATTACTAGAAAATGTTGAAGCACTTTCAAAGGAAACACCATGTTTACCTCATCCTTGTAACAAGGTCCTCCGCACTTGGGACAAGGAACAACATCCTTATGGTTCCCTTGAAAAAAAACACATCCTTTTGCACATGCATGGATGTTATTGTAATTTAATCCAAGATTTTGATTCAAAATTATTGCAGCATAGTAGCTACCCATTTCAAGTAGTAATTGAAGGTGCAAGAGTGCAAATAATTCGTTTGCAAATTTGTTGCTAACTCCATGTATTGTACAAAGATTTATAAAAAGTATCGTTGCAGCTAATTTGGTACACTTGGTGCCTATGTACGACTCCTTCATTGCATCTTCCAAGGCCACTAGATCAAAACTATGTTGTTTTGCTCCATCCTCAAATGACATTTCTCACAAAGATTGTTGGCCTTCGTGATCAAATGGGGCAACTCCTTCACCATTACTATTATTGCCTTCATTACTACTATAATGTAGTCCATCATCAACCCTAAAAGCCTCTTCAACAATGTCCATAACTCTTTCTTTTAGGGACACAAGTTCATCTACTTGTTGGAATGCATTAACCACCATTCCTTGGATATTCATCCTAGAATCAAGTTTTTGGGATTGCTTTTTATTTGGTACTTTAGATTCCTCCTCCCATTCTTCATTTAAAGAGTCTCTATTGTCTAGGCCTCTCCAAACTTGGAATCTTACATCCCTACCATTATGTATGAGATGGTCTTTCACATTTCCTAATTTATATGACAAGCGTCCTTTGCACTTAGTGCAAGGACAATGTATGCGCTTCAATTTATGAAAGTGTGCCCTTTGTTCTTCCCTAACCCATAGCCTATCATCTCGATGTTGCTACCTTCTCACATGCCACAGTGGCAAGCTTCCTATGTCCTCCAAAGCATCTTGAAGCACAAATGCCATGATATGACACCTACCTTAAATCGGTTGTCCATTAGTCCTAGCCCAACTTTGTCCTTGGATCTATGTAGGGTGCCTGTAATGCCAATGACAATGAAATCCCTGAGTAAATGCAATCATTAAATATAAACCCCCCATCACCAACATACAAAGTTCAAAAAATTTATTGTGCTACATTTGATCATGGGTATCCAATTGGAAACCGTGACATGAGACTTGACAAATCCATGTGTGAATAAATATTTTTACCTAGGCAACAGTTCCAACTAACACATATTTATGTGCCTCAAAATTGTGATAAAACAATATTTCTTTACAAAATACATAAGACTCAAGAGCCCAATGTTCACATTTGCCATTCAAAATAGTCACTTGGTGCCCATTATAACACATTCAACCCATTGCTCATAAACATGTTCATTAAACCTTAGATGAATAAATTGATAAAAGAATTGCACATACATGTGGGTTCATAAATAAAATATAGACGGTAAATTTTCAGCTTGCAAAATTTGCTTGAGATGCTTCTAATGACATTCCCGAGTTTGACCTTTGGGGTATCAATATGTTAGATGGGACCACTTAAATCGTAACATTAAGGGTATAGCACCAAATTACGATCCAAAAGTTCAAACAATTTTTCTAATGAATTAAAAGAAGGTAGCACATTGTTACCCTGGGTTTCTTTTTGCACATACCAAAACCAATGTGTTAAAAATTTCATCAGGGGTGACACACATGCATTCAAATTAATTGTAGAATTTTTTGTGTACAAGACTTCTAGCAACAAAATTTTGGAAACTAACTAATATAGGAGATCCTTGGAAGACAAATTGACAAGAACAAAATGCAACAAATAGTCAAGACCTTGATGAACCTTAAGACACACTCTATACACATCTAAAAAGGTTACTACAAGTATGAAACATCCCAATAAAGGTGCTCCACAATTATATTTAACCAAACCCTATCCAAGGACCCCCAAAAGAATTACATGTTTGCTAGATGCATATCATATCCCATTTGGACTCTCACCAACCAAACAGTGAATCCAAACAACATTTTCAGCATGTTGAGGCATGTTAGCCAAAAAACTCTATGAATTATTGAAACCAGAAATTATATTCACAAATTACAAAGCCAAGAAAAAAAGGTAAAACAATGAAAATATATATGTTGAAATTTTTATTATAATACCAGTGTAAATATTGCCAATAAAAAATCAATGCAAAACTACTCTTATGTTGTTGAAATATTTGAAAAGGTCCAACCATGCAACCACATGTTAATCTTTTCAACATTGGGTGCAATCCTTCCATTTATACCAAATGCCCTTTTTAGCACCATCATCATGTCCTACCGTCCATTTCATTTCCTTGCAAAAATGGTGTCCTTGTGTCCTATGAACCATTATGTTTCTATAGATGCAAGCAGATGGTACAAAAACACCATTTAAAATTTAATTGTAAATGCAAGCGAACCAATTGGAAATAATCAATGGAAAAAAGACAAGAGAGGTTTAAAGCCTTACTTTGGAGTTGGCATTGATATTGTACAAGGTAGAACCTCCTACTTCAATCAGAGGCTTCCATGGCAGTTATAAGTAGGTCCTATAACATGGATTTCCTTCTTTTAGGATGTTCATCACAATGTTTATTATTGCAATATAATTCATGACAACTTGAATTTCAAGAATGATTTCTAGTCCTTAAATTTATTTTGTGTTCATTTACTTGGGAGTTATAGAGGAGAAAGATGGGTATGAATGTTGGGGTCATAGAGAATGTCATTTCATAATTGCACAACTAAAGATCTTCATAGCCCTCATCCTTCACAACCTCTGGAAATGGGGATCAGAATGGATATGATGGAATTTGTTTCCCTAGAGCAGTTGTGGGTGTGAAAGTACCTCAATTTCCATAATGCTTTTATGAATTGAGCCTTATCTTGAATTTTTTGTAATTCTTCTAGGTGAATTTATCTATAAAAAATTCTGGTGAATCATTATTTGGGTGAAATTGAACAACATATGTATTTCTATACTAGTCTGAACCCCGTGCATAATGCACGGATACAATTTTTATTTCACAAAAAAGTTTCGAATTCTTACTGAAAACTCACATTTTACATTCAAAAACCACCTTTTAAAGTTTTCATCTGAAAAGAAAATTGCAAAGTAACAAAAATTGCTCACAAGACAAATCACTAAGGGTAAGGCAGAGATGCCAAAAATCAAGTGAGGGCCATGTGGTAATAAGAGCATCTCCATCAACGCTCAGTAGGTGACCTTGCACTGGAAATCTTGGATGTTGTTCATCAGTCAAATCCAATGAATCCACGGGGAGACTACTAGTACCCTCAAACAATCGACAGCTTTGAGAGCCATGGAGGAGCTCTGGAACAGTCTAATAAACAAAGTCAAAACATATTTATTGACTACTCCTTGTTTCTCATTGGCTAGATGGTTTGATTGGTCCAAGTGGGTTGCTATTAGCAGTCTCCCACCTACTTGCAGTTTCAGTTGTATGGGTGGGGTTGAAAAAAAGTTAGCAACTGTCACTGACTGACTGACTGATAGACAGACTTGCTGAATAAATATATATGATAGAGAGAGAGAAAATCACCTCTCCAATGTTGAAAAAAGTGAGTGAAGGCTCTTTAAAAAAAGGGACAAGCAGTTTTAGGTTATGTTGGTACTTATCCCTCCTTGCCACCCCCACTCTGAAAATGCATCAACCACTAGGTACAAACTACATGATAAATTATTGTATATAAATTTCATAATTTCATACTTGAATTCTCCCATTGCAAAGACATCAATTGAAAATCTTTTCAAGGATATCATCAGGTGCACATAGGTAAGTACTATGGCAAAGTAGCAATTCATAGCTATGAGAAAAATCTTCATCTTTGGATATTAACATGTGTGGATCCTTTCAATAAGAATGCACATCTTGTGAGTTGCATGAAACACAAAGGTAAAAAGAGATGGCACCTAGGTCCTAAAACATGTGTGGTAGTGTGGGTTGTATGAAAAAGCGTTAAGGCAAGACAGATGATTGCTACTACAACATGTTTGGCAATGTGGTTGCATGAACCACAAGGCAAAAGAGATGATTTTGATTCTACAACATATTTGGGTTGTGTGGGGGTTGCAAGAACCACAAATGATATATAAAATTGATTTTGCAACATGCATAACCATCGCTACATCACTACAGAAGATTTTGATGCCAAAACTTTGTGTACTATCTAGTCCAAATTTGTTTTTAGAGAAGCAAAAACTTTGTGAGGGTTTTGATATTTTGTTTTTGTATATTATATTATAATCCAAAATGTGCACCTAAGAGGAAATATGCATTTTTATAATCCTCTAGTAGAGCTTCAACACATTCACCTTTTTTATTGCAAATTCTTCAAGCTTCAAGAGAGCAATCTCCTCCTTCATACTTGATCTACAAAACCCACATCCAGATTTCACTCAAGCTCCATTTCCACATTTCTCCATAGTGCCAAAAAAATGCAGATACTCACAAAAAATTTAAATCCATTTTTGAACATCTTGTGAATTCCACAATTGTTGCCAATTCCGACTCTTGATGATCAGGAAAAAAATATAAATATAAATATAAATAATTTAGTGGGTTGCAAAAACTTCACTTGCCAAAGCTAAGTACAAGAAGAAGCTAAGTGAAGATGGACATAGCAAAACACACCAGAAAGGACTCCTCCTCCACCACCACTGTAACTGCACCAACCCATCCTTTCCTAAGGTTAAAAAAGTTTCCTTTCTTCATCACCCATTTCTTGGTGCCTTTGAAAAATGCATTTTGTGGACCATTTTGTTCATTTTGTGGACAATTCTGGTCAAAGTTCTGATGAATTTTCTGGTCAAAGAAAATTTGCAGTAGAAAATGAAAGAAGAGTCAAAAGATTGTTGATGATAAAAAATAGCCCCATCTCTCTCTATAATACAAAAAATTCAATTTATGGGACTTTGGCAGTTCACACATAACTTCAAACAAGCAAAGAATTTTTCCATGACCTAATGATATGGAATCATTCATCAAGCACAAATGAAGGAAGGTATTTACTTACTAATATGGGAAATGCCAAATGATTAAACTCATTTGTAACATGGTTGTGATCTACTACTCAAACGATTTTAATTGTCAAACTATTTTATAGACAAAACAACTTGTATGTACACTTGAAAGAACAAGTAGCTCAATCACTTGCCATTAAGTTCAAACTGGTTTTAAAAATAGGAACATGTGAAGAATGTAATATCCTTAACTAGCAAAGTCTTTTGATCAATCTCAGTACACTAATATGTTGTGGGAGATAGCAATGGGTATAGACCTAAGTTGCAGGGCTCTTCTAATCCCACTTTTCACATTCTTTCAAACCTTTTCAAGTTTTCCATAGCTTGGAACCTTTGCTTCAGCCATGAAAGTGGAATTCACTGGCCAATGATCAGATTGTTGTGATGTAGTTTGTTTATAATCCAAGGTCTACCTTAAGCCCTTTCCAAACCATGGTTTTCAATCACACCTACAAAGAGCAGAATCCCCAAATTAAATAAGAAATAGTGAAATACACAATATTTGCCTTTATGGTCTAGGGTCAATGCCACTCATGAGGATTCATGCATTTAGATTTGGGCATGTCATCTTCTCAAGTATGCAAGGCTTCAAATCAACCAGGTCATACACTGGAAGCAAGAGGCACATTATATGTATTGAAAGTTCATGATCTTCCTTAGAAACAACTGATAGTTTAGACATTGAAGTGTGTATGCAAATACAACATATCAATTTCAAAATTTGTGATTTGTTGTGGTCAATTTCTTGTTGTGCCTTTGTTGTGATATTATGAGGATTACTCTTGCCTAAATCGGCTCAAATCAATGTACTTGCCTTCCAAACCAATACTCAAATTTCTTGTATGAATGAATACTTGTGCCGCACTCTGAATGTGGTGTAGAAATGGTTGTCACTTTGTGAGTTCTTGTTTTAGGTCAAAATAGGCGTTTTGATAGGGATGAATGTGGTCATTATGGTTCTACATCCATTCAAATTTCATCAATGATGTTTCCTTAGGTTTTTTATTAGGTTTGTTAGTGTTTGTTCATGTGTGTTGGTACATTTTGCAAGAAATACTTTGCACACCAAATGTTTTATGGAGGGATATGAATTGAAGGATAGCCTATCAAGTGCCATAGAAGGTCAAGATGTTGTGCCTCTTACAGAAGAGAAATGTGAATATGAACTTGCCAAAGACACACATGTTGCAAAGCTTGCATACTTGTTGAAGCCTCTCAAGGACGCAAGTGCAAAACTATGGGTGCCTGATTTTTGTTAGTGCCTTCTCCAATGAACATGCAAGGATGTAAAATTAAGTTTTGGTGGGTTGTTTTGAATTTATCACCTTTTCATTATCAATCATTGGACTAGAGTCAATGTGTATTGCATATATGTGAGAACTTGCATTTGCACACAATCTTGTTCTTCAACCAAACTCAGTCTAGTTTTATTCTTACATTTTTTGGCAAGTTTGTTTCTTTCCACATTATGTTGATTTTTTCTTCATAGATGTGCATCATTCTCTATGAAGAGGAATAAAATATTACGAAGCTTCTTACCTAAACCTGGTGTGCCACTACAACTAAGCGCGAGGTTTGCTATTCAATTCCATAGCACATTGACCCCAACTAGTTTGGAGCTAATGGACAATAACTTGGACAACATGAATGAAGAGGCATATGCATAGACAAAAACAAATGACGATGAATACATTTCAAGTTAGTAATTAAACCCTAAATTTTGGCATTTTCATCTTTTGTTTTCTTGGACCATGTTAACATATTTCATTCAATCAGGTTTTCAAAGATGATTGCAATGAATAGTAGGCCAATAAACTTGTTAAACACACATGAAGATTGTACCACATGGAACAAATACTCTGTTGCAATTTATTTTTTCTTACAAGTTATAATTTCAAGTGATTAGTGTTCTGCTCATTTAACTAAACCATTACCCTCTTCATAATATGACCTTAATAGAAATCATCTTTAAAGGACAATGACAACTTGTTGAATTGGATGCATGGGTTTGTTTCCTTATTGCAAATCATGCACATGACACATGAATTCATTGAAACTTATGTCACAACATTTGTGGTTGAACTATTTAGTCCAAGGACTCACAAATGGAAATCTTATTTAAGAAGTCTAGTTTTGACATTACATGTGTTATTTCATATGAATAGGAGGTAATAGCCTCAACACCTTTGACATTTCACAATGAAAAGTTTAAAAAATTCAGGTTGTGTTCTTTTAAAAATTTCAAGAAATTTTGTACCCAAAATGCCACCTATTCACAATTTTGAATTTTTGAAATCCATAGTTTAGTTTTAGTATTACCACTTGGTATTCTAGCTAGAATTAAGTGATAGATCAATCATACACATATTGAAGTTAGGGCATTTACATTTGGATATGTTCATTGATGATTTTATTTCTTCACCATGTTGATAAATGGAGTTCTTCACAATTGTTTAACATCTGTATTTTATGTTTGAAGTTATGCCATGTGTTCTCAAATTATTAAGTGCTCTCATAGCCTTGGGCCCAATATTTGAAATGTTATAGGTTTTAAATGTTGAATGTCTGAAATGTTTTGATTTGTTCAATGTTATGAAATTTTTTGTTCAATGTTGGAGCTAGTTTATAATAATTGCATTTAATTTGTGGATAGAATCCACCATAAGATGGAAATTGCCATAACATATTTGTTCGTAGACCATAAGTTGTGGGTCTATTCATCATGATGTTCACTTTTGAATGTATTTCCATATGAATTTTTCCATCAAGTTAGTACCTAAATCTTTTCACCATGGTCAATGTCTGTGAACATTATATGCATTTTGAAGGGTTTTGAAGTTCTGCAATGTTGATGGGTTTTTAAATGAACATCAATTTGGAGCACTAGATATTGTTTTAAACAACATGTGATTTGCATGGGTACATGGGTGAGTATTTTATTCTATTGTAATGCATTTGTGGACTTGTATTTGCCAAAGGTTGTATAACAAGTCTATGAAAGTTTGGCACTAATCTACAGAATTATTGGGTCAAGGGCAAGACTTGGTCACTTGGTTTTCACCAAGTCTAGAACTACTACCATCTATCATTTGTACTCAGAATCCTTTAGTTATGCAAGTGTTTGAATTCATCCTCCAATGAATTCACATTACAAATTTTATGGGCAATGTATTAATGTAATGGATCTTGCCCTTTCTTTTGCAGGTTGGTGTTTATATGGGTGTTGGGGTGTAATCAGGGACAAATGAGGACTTGGAATTTGTCCATGGTAGTTAAAGTACTTACAACCGAAGATGTTGCAGGTTCATCCGCAACAAAGGTGCAAAATCCTATGCCATTGCGTAGGACCTTTGAAAAGCAAAATGTTCAAGTTGTTTTGCCACAAGTTGTGGTGGGCTCCCTTAATCATCTGCAAGAGGTTATTGTTAACAAATAGGAGATCTACTCAAGTGCAAACATAAATCTTTATTGAAAGGAAAGTACAACATAATGCTCACAACACAAAACACAACATCAAGAACTCTCCAAGGTTCTTGTCACAAGAA
>Ga0116231_10009911_pt1 | contig 15695 bp, 13 predicted proteins | sample S1TSphgellanicum_2_FD_89695 | JGI IMG/M metagenome (GOLD analysis project Ga0116231, IMG submission 89695) | Host-associated microbial communities from peat moss isolated from Minnesota, USA - S1T2_Fd - Sphagnum magellanicum MG | ecosystem: Host-associated > Plants > Peat moss > Unclassified...
CTGATCGCCCACCGCGACATCCACCGCGCGGACGGACGTGACGACCCCGTCGCACACCAGCCAGGCCGTGCGGGACTGGAACTCCATCAAATCCGCGATGGCGCGCTTAGATCCCTGCGCGGTGAGGTCGCGGATCCAGTCGCCCAGACGGATCAGCCAGACGATGATGCTGCCGGTGAGCATCAGGCTCTGCGCGATCGAGGCCGCGATCGCCACCGTGTCGAGGAAGTCCACGTTCAGCCGCCGTTCGCGCGACCACACCGACCAGGCGCGCCGGCCGATCGGCAGCGAATTCCAGATCATCAGCGGCACATTGACCGCGAAGGCCAGCGGGCCCGGGACGAAAGCCAAAGCGAATGAGACGGTCGGTAAGGCCAGAACGGAGGGGCCGAGCGGCGGGGGCGGTTTGGCGGTGACCGGCGCGACCGTTGGCAGGCTGGTCGGCGGCGCCTCCTGCGTCTGGTTCTGCGTCTCGGTGCCCGAGGCGGCGATTAGCGCCTTGACCTCCCGCAGCGTCAGGCATCGCAGATAGGCCATCATCGTCTCGATCGACTCGCGATGCGCCTCGTCGTACTCGATCAGCAGGCTCGCGCAATCGTAGTTGGCGCGCACGGCGCGGATGCCGTCCTGTCGGCGCAGCCAGTCCAGCACCTGCTCGGCGAGTTTGCTCCGCACCTGCAACTCGTTCACCCGCAGGCGGACACGGCCCGGGATCCAGTGGAGGGTCGAGAGCTTCATGGCGTTGGTCCGCGTTTATGCCGGCTGGGCTTCACCGGACGCGTCCTCCTCGTCTTCCTCCTCGTCCGCGTCATGAGCATGCAGTTCGACGAAGTGGTTGAGCGAGAAGATGGCCAGCGTTACCCACATCGGCGTCGCGGCGGCGGCGCCGATCTCCAGAAAGGTCACGGCGGCGAGGCCGAGCGGCACCATGATCTTGAGATCGAGATTGTTGTTCGTGGCGCGCTTGATGCTGCGGTCAAACCCCTTGACCCAATCGACCACCACGCGCGCGGTGTGGGAATGCTCGGCGAGAAACTCCGCCTCTTCCTCGATCTGCTCGGTGACCTCTCCGAGATGGGTCTTGGGCGGCTGGTGATGCGGATGGCCGGGCGGGTAATCCACACCCGGTTCGGGCTTGGACTCGGCCGCACTGGCCTTCCCGTTCGCCCCCGCCGCCTTTTTGGTCCCGGGGCGCTTGGCGCCGTTCGTCGGGGCCGTGCGCGCCGGAGCAGCCGATGGCGCCGGTCTCGCGAGCCCGCGCACCAGCGCCGACATATCCTTGTAGTTTTCGGGGTCGTATTGCACGACCACGCTGCCGGAGGCGGGCCGTGTCTCGACGGCCTCCACACCGGTCACATGCCCGAACGCACCCTTGATTTTGTCAAGGATGGCCGGGTTGTCGATACCCCGGATCACGCGCAGGCGGAGGCGTCCCGGCGTATGGTGAGCAACCTCCGCGCTGTTGGACGAAGCGACCTCGATCATACCTTACGCTGTCCGAAATCAGGCGTGCGGCGGGGACACGGGCTCGACGGACGGAACGGCATTTTCCGCATGCACCTCGGCGACGATGTCACGCACCTTCTCCTGTGCCTCTGCCACCGCCTCGCGGGTCTTGCGGTTGAACTTGTAGAGGTTGCGGACGGTGGAGCGGAACATCGGCTGGAGGCCGGTTCCGATCTGAGGGAGATATTTCGTCGCGACCACAGCGGCGACGCCGATGACCATGCCCGGGATGAGGGCGGCCTCGATCAACGCGACGCCGACGCCGATGACACCGACGGTCGCGACGCCGCGGATCAATCCGTCGCGGCCGGACTCAGCTGCCGGCTCGGGCTCCAGCGTTGTGTGATGCTCGATGGAGGCAACATGCGGGGCATCGTTCATTGAGATTGATTGTCCGTTTCTGTAGCTGCTGTGGTAGCGGCAACCTGACATTCGGCCCAGCCGGTCGCAACCACCTAAGCATTAACTTCTATGATCATTGCGTGATGTTTGCCAGAAGAATGGTGCGGCGGTAACGCAATGTTTCACCTCTGGGTTTGCGTTCCGGGCCGGCCCATCCGCCTTGGTCCGGCTCAAGCCGCGGCCGCCCGCGGGCCGGTCTCCTCGGCCAGGAACGCATCGATCCGCGCGATCTCGTCCGGCGACAGGCGCAGTCCGAGCTTGGTGCGCCGCCAGACGGCGTCCCGCGCGGTCACCACCCATTCCCTCCGGACGAGGTAGCGGAGTTCCGCCTCGGTGAGGTCGGCGCCGAAAACGTGGCCAAGATCGATGGCGCTGCTGGCGCCGCCGAGCAGATCGTCCACGCAGGTGCCGTAGGCGCGGATCAGGCGGCGCAGCGTGGCCTCGGCGAGGAAGGGATAGAGAAGCTGCCTGGCCCGCACCAGCGCGTCGAACCCGTCAACCGCGAAATCGCCGCCGGGCAGGGCGGCCTTCGCGGTCCATCCGGGTGGTTGGCCCGACGGCGCGGGCAGATGGGGGCCGATGCGGGCGAGCGCGGCCTCCGCCAGGCGGCGATACGTCGTGATCTTGCCGCCGAAGACCGAGAGCAGGGCCGGCTGGCCCTCCGGCGCGTCGAGTTCCAGCACATATTCCCGGGTCGCGGCCTGTGCCTTGCTGGCGCCGTCGTCGTAGAGCGGTCGCACGCCCGAATAGGACCACACCACCTGATCCGGCCGCACGGGCTGCTCGAAATATTCGCCGGCCGAGGCGCAGAGGTAGCTGATCTCGTCCTCGGTCGCGTGAACCTGCGACGGGTCCCCCTGGAAATCATGATCCGTCGTGCCGATCAGGCTGAAATCGCGTTCGTAGGGGATCACGAAGAAGATCCTCTGGTCGGCATTCTGGAAGATGTAGCAATGGTCCTCGGGGTAGAGGCGCCGCACCACGATGTGGCTGCCGCGCACCATCCGCACCGTCGACGGCGTGTTGGCGCGCAACACCGTTTGCAGCACCTGGCCCACCCAGGGCCCGGCGGCATTCACCAGCGCGCGCGCCCGCACGGTCTGTCGGGCGCCGGTGCGCGTGTCCTCCACCGTGAGCGCCCAGAGCCCGTCGATACGCTCGCCGCTGATGCAGCGGGTGCGGGGCGCCACGGTGGCGCCGCGGTCCGCCGCGTCGCGCGCGTTCAGCACGACGAGGCGCGCATCCTCGACCCAGCAATCGGAGTATTCGAAGCCGAGCGTGTAGCTGTCGCGCAACATCTTCCCGGCCGGCTCGTGCCGCAGCCGCAGCGTGCGCGTCGGCTTCAGGCGCTTGCGGCCGCCGAGATGGTCATACATTAACAGGCCGAGCCGCAGCAGCCAGGCGGGCCGCAACCCGGCATGATGCGGCAGCACGAAACGCAGCGGCCAGATGATGTGCGGCGCGATGCCCCACAGCACCTCGCGCTCCATCAGCGCCTCCCGCACCAGGCGGAATTCGCGATGTTCGAGGTAGCGCAACCCGCCATGGATCAACTTGGTGGAGGCCGACGAGGTCGCGGATCCCAGATCGTTGGCCTCGCACAAATAGACCGACCATCCGCGCCCGGTGGCATCACGCGCGATGCCGCAGCCATTGATCCCCCCGCCGATGACGGCGAGGTCATGGATCACGGGTCCGGGTTGTGCCGGTATCTCCAGATCGCCGCTCCTGATCGCTTCAGTTCGGAGCAAGGCGTGTCGCTCAGGCGGCGGTAGGCGTCAATCTCTGCATTGACTTCGCGCGAGCAAGACCTCCGGCTCGAGCCGCCTGGCGCGGTGGTCGGGGCGCTCGGCGTGGCATAACGCCCCGGTTTGCTGGACGTCGAGCTTGCTGTGCCACAAAACCGCATACAAGGTCCCGCTCGTCTCGGAGGTGAGCGCTATGAGGAATTCGCCCAGGATCGGCTGAACTCGCGCGAGATCCTTGACCTTCAGCGCCAGTTGCGCGCGGCGCCCAAGCGGTGCGTGAAGCCTGATCGGCGACTGCTCCGCCGCGCGCTGATGGGTTGGCCCCGCGACCTGTACGATCGCGTATTTGTCACCGGTAGCCGGATCGTCACCATCGCCGCCGGGTTGCCGTTGACCTGAACCAACGATCGCGCCGTGGATGTGGCGGATTGGCCGCGGGTCGATGAACCACGAATGAGGCCATCGCCCGGCACACTCAACAAACCGGTAGAAGGCGTGGATTTCCGGCCAGCGCGCCTTGCTCGCCGGCGCCATGCCGGCCGCGCGATCGTTTGACGGGGTTAGTAACGTTTCGCGAACGGTCAGCACGCGCCCAGATAATTCGGGGTGAGCGGCTCCGGCCTGTGGGTCGAGCATGAGGTGCTCTCCCGGGAGAAAGACATTTGCTTCCCAGCTGAGCCTGACCTGGCGGGGCAATAATCGCTCTAAACCGTCCATCCATGTGACATGTGACACTGCGACACTCCGCGATTCGTCACATTAACGGTCTGCGGACGCGTTAGTTCGGTTTCTCGATAATCCACTAACATTATTTGTTGGAGGTGTGACTAAAATGTTAGACGAAACCAATTCTTAACACAAATCCCGCGCAAGTTACTTGCGGGTTTGTAATCTCTATGTCATCACTGCTTCGTGATTTCGAGTTTGTGCTAGCTGAGCTTTTGGGTGTGGCAATGGATGCGAATTCCCTCGTTGACGAGATTGATACGGCCGAACGAATGTTCAGCATCGAGATCGTCCGGAAACCAGAACAACTCCGTGAAGTATTCCAACTTCGCCATCAAGTATATTGTGTCGAGCGCGGGTATGAACCCAGCCTGAACGGTCAGGAGACCGACGAATTCGATTCTCGCTCGCGCCATGTCCTCCTGCGCCATGCCAGCGATGGCGAGGTCGTCGGCACGGTCCGGATCGTGGCGCCCGACCAGGCCAATCTCGCGGCGAGCTTCCCAATGCAACGAGTCTGCGAAGCATCTCTGCTGCGCTACCTGCCGCTCCAGGTAACCGGTGAAATCTCACGATTCGCCCTCTCCAAGCAGCGCCGCCTTTCCTGCACGGGCGCCGCGCTGCTGCGACTTGCCCTGATGCGCGGCATTTTGCAGATCAGCACCGAGATGGGACTCACCCATTGGTGTGCCGTCATGGAACGCAGCCTGCTTCGTTTGCTTCAGGCCAGCGCCATTCATTTTGCTGCGGTTGGCCCGCTGGTCTCCTATCACGGCATCCGCCAGCCCAGTTTCGCCGGCATCGCGCCCGTGCTCGCCCGGATCGAGCAGGAGCAACCGCTGATCTGGGACTTTCTGACCGCAGGCGGAACCCTGTACGATCGCCAACAGGAAATGCACACCAAACTTCCGGTTTGGGCGATGGCCGAGAGCGCGGCGGCAGCCCGTTCGGGCCAACAGCAATACTTTCGGACTGCCTGACGTAATCAAGAACTTAGGCGGGATCGACGACTTTCCCCTCCAGCAACTCCGCCAAATCCCGCCGCACTGACCGTGCGCGCACCATGTGGCGATATGGCTCGCCGATGCGGGCGATGAAAATCAGGTCCCGTACCGGCCCGATCGCCGTCTCCACCCCTTTGGCCAACGCCGTCGCTTTGGGCCGCAGCCGCGTATCGGCGGTGAAAGGCGCCCGCACGCTGCCATAATGCGCGAAGGCAATTGTCGCGAGGGCGGGATGCATCGCCAGGCCCATCCGGTCGGCTGTCAGCCATAGGCGCTGGAGGCGTTCGCCTGCCCGCAGGATCGCATCGACGGTGTGAGGTGTATCCGGGACCGCGAAGCGCACGCTGAAGAAACCTGCGCTTTGAAGGCCTGGCGCGATATCCATCTGCACCATCGCCGTGGCGGCGCCACCGAGCCGGTTCAACCAGTTCATCCGTCGCCAGTCCCGGGCGGCCCATCGCATCAGCTTGAGTGTCGGCCACGGCAAACCAAGCGCGGCGGCGGGGATGCCTGTCTTGCTCGGTCCCGCGCGCCAGTCGACGACCGCATTGTGAATCGCGAACGTCTCGCGCATGCGCAAGCGGATATCGGTTGCCGCGGCGCCAAGACGGCTCAGCCGCAGGCGATCCCTCCAGGTCTCGTGCCAAGACATCACGAGATCCGAATCCAGACAGTCCGCCAGGCGCTGCTTCTCCTGCACAGATAGGCGGCGCAAGCGGTAAGCACGCCGATCCACGGAACGCGTGGTCAGAACGCTTGCCAACGGATCGGCTGAAACCGCATCGTCGGGCGTGAACCGGACGGTGATGCGATGAATGGGTGATCCGCCGGCTCCTGTCTGAAACTCGTGCGTCCAGGCGATTCGGCGCCGCCACAGACTGGCGGCTAGACGGATGCTCTCCAGCAGCATCCCCGCCGACAGCAATGTCGGCTCCCCATCGCGATATTCATAGACATTGGAACGATCGATCGCGATATCGATGGTGACCAGATCGGCGACGCAACGACGAAAACGCCAAGGCTGCGCGTTGTCGCCACTCGGCGTCCATCGGGCCAGGGAGAGAATGGCCTCGATCGCGTCCGATGGGGGGGAGGGCGGCACGGCAGGCGCGCGAAGGGCCATGGCCCCATAGACCCGCCGCGCGATGGCACGCTTGACGCTTTGGATCGGCCCCGCCGCACCGAACGGGAGCCAACTCACGGCAAGTTGGCCGCGATACGCATCAAAATGTTGATGGAACGGCGCCCAGCGCACGCGGCCGCGGCCCAGGAGGATCTTGATGGCCTCCGCCGCCACCACCCCGGCGCAAAGCTGGCAGGAAGCGGCCGTGGAGGGGCCACGCTGTCGCGCGAGATCGACGCGACTGGGATCGACGAGATAGGCGCGGGCGAGGCCACGCGGCGCGACGCCCAAGAGAAATCGCAGATACTGCTCCCGATCATTCTGGCCGGCGAGACCGAAATACCTTTCGAAGCTCATGCCGCCAGGCCGAAAAATCAGATAACCGGTCCCCATGCCGATAGGAGCGGCGGTGATGGCGGGGATGCCCAGTTCCGCGCAGCGCGCGAATATCTTGCGACGTATATCGAGCGCGAAAAAATCCAGGCCATCGACAAACAGATCGGCATCTTCGAGGAAGCCGTCGATGGTCTCCGCCTGCACGCCGGCGGGGAAACAATTGATCCGTAGTTCAGGGTTGATGTCTCGCGCCATCCTGGCGAGTACATCGACCTTGGGCTCGCCAATCGTCGACATCATCGCGCCGACCTGACGATTCATGTTGGGGAGATCGAACCGATCCATGTCAGCGATGCTGAACGCGCCAATACCCGTGCGGGCAAGTGTGAGCAGATGGACGCCCCCCACCCCGCCCATACCCGCGATCGCGACGCGCTTGCGCCGCAGCGCCTGTTGTTCGCCTTCGGTTGTCCAACCGATGTTTCGGTCGAACGCTGTCTCGTATACGAACTGATTCAACACGTCATGGCACACGTCGAAAAGCGACAGGCGGAAAAGCGCCGGAACGGCGCCGATCGCGTCGCGATGTCGCAGGCGGGATGTCTAAAGGCGGCGGCGTCTGGTGGCGACAAGTCCGATCAGGCCGATCCCGAAAATCGCCAGCGACGCAGGCTCGGGCACCGCCAGGGCATTCGCCTTGATCGTGCCGGAACCGGAAATCGGGAAATCGCCCGACGCGCCGGTCGAGAAGTCACTGGTGAAACTGGCGTCGGACAGACCGCCATTGGCCGTGTCGAACGGATTAAGGAAGCCGTTCGTGTTGAAGTCAGCCTCCGCCGGACCGCCGGTGACATCGAGAAAACCAAAGCCGGACCCGCCGTCGAAAGCGGTGATCGAACTGCCCTGCGGCAACGTCCCGATCAGCGTGTCGCCCGAGGCATCCTCGGCCGCCGCCGTCTCGGTGAGCCACGGCGTGCCGCTGGTCACGGTGGCGATGTCCGCCGCCATGCTGCCCCCGCTATTGATTTCAGTGCCCGCGGGCAGGGTATAAAAATTCAGAATGCCCCCGGTGAAGGTAACTTCCCCTGCTGAAGCAATCGTCGGGGGTACGATGATATCCGAGACATAGTTGGTGAAGTAAAAGGCAAGCTCGGTACTGTTGTTGCCGGTCGTCCAGACGATGTTGTTATTGGAATCGGTGATCGCCGTCACCAGCCCGATGCCTGACAGCGTTTGGCCGGTTCCCGTAATCATGCTCTCATCAAGGAAACCGGTCTCAAGCGTATTGCCGCCCGGCACAATACCCAACGGAAAGGTAACGCCATCCACCGTCCCGACCGGTTCCGCCCACGCGGAATCAAGAGGCACCGCCAGAGTCGCCAGGCCAAGCAAAGCACCAGCCCACCGTATATTCATATGTATGTCCTCCAGTCAGACACGGCACCATGCCCATGCCCACGCAATACAAATTATTTAGCAAATCCGATGCCGCTTTATAAGTAACTGACATACAAAGGTATAATTTTTGAGAACAGCATGGCTGTCAGATGAATTGACACTCTATTTTTGATTCGGACTATTCCAGTCCTGGCCCAGCGCAGTGAGGACTGTTTATAACCGTGCTGGAACTGATTTCGTTTTTGAAGTGACTATGGTCAGCCTGAAGCGGCCGTTCGCGGCACGATGGTTCACACGGTCCCGATCGTCGCCGACCCTACCCCCGAAGATTCTCTCGCAGCGTGCGTCCCGCGTACTCGGTGCGGAACAGGCCCCTGCGTTGCAGTTCGGGCACCACGCTTCGGCAGAACTGCTCGAACATGCCGGGGAACATCGTCGGCGTCAGCACGAAGCCGTCGCATACGCCGGACTCGAACATCGCCTGCAGCCGGTCCGCGATCATCGTTGCCGTGCCCACGATCTCCCGCCCCTCGCGGCGCCTTCCCACGGCCTCGCGCAGCGTCAGCCCCTCGGCTTTCATCACCTGCTCCACCACATCCTGCGAGCCGCGCATGCCCTGGTTGCCCTGCAGCTCGGCCAGCGTCTTGCCGGTATCGAGCTTGGTGAGATCCGCGCCGAGATTGCTCGATGACGAGGCGAGGATGAGTTCCGGGTCGATCAGGCTGTTCAGGTAGTCGGCGCGTTCGCGGGCGATCGAGTCCGTCTCGCCCAGCACGACGCTCACCGCCGGCAGGATGGCGCATTCGTTCGGCGCGCGGCCCCGTGCCGCCATGCGCGCCTTGATGTCGTCGTGGAACTCCCGCATCTCGGCCTCCCCGCGCTGGACGGTGAAGATCACCTCCGCCCAGCGCGCGGCGAACTCCCGCCCCCGATCCGAACCCCCGGCCTGCATGATCACCGGCCGGCCCTGCGGGCTGCGCGGGATCGACAGCGGCCCGCGCGTGCGGACCCATTTTCCCTCGTAATCAGCGTAATGCACCTTGGTCGGATCGGCCATGATCCCGGCCTGCTTGTCGCGAACCAGCGCGTCCTCGTCCCAGCTGTTCCACAGGGCGAAGCAGGCCTCCAGCACCTCGTCGGCGCGGTCATAGCGCAGTTCGCGCGGCGGCAATTCGTCGAGACCGGCGTTGCGGGCCTCCAGATCGGTGGCCGAGGTGACCACGTTCCAGGCGACGCGCCCGCGGCTCATCGCATCGAGCGAACCCAGCCAGCGAGCGAGGTGGTAGGCGGTGTGGAAGCTGGTGGAAAGTGTGGCGCCCAGGCCGAGATGCCTTGTGGCGGCGGCCATCACCGGCAGCACCACGGTGGGATCGAGATAGCTGATCTGGCCGCCGCGCCGCACATAGGCGTCGAAGCTGCCCTGATGCACATCGTAGAGCCCGAACAGATCGGCGAAGAAGCAGCCGTCGAACTTGGCGTCCTCCAGCACCCGCGCGATGTGCTGGTAGCGCGCGGGATCGAGGATATCGTCCAGCGTCGCCTCCGGATGCCGCCACCCGCCCACATGCAGGGCGGTGGGCCCCGTCTTGAGATAGGCGACGAGGTGCATCCGGCGCGCGGGCATGGAGGGGTTCCGTCAGGAGAGGTTGGCGATGGCCCTTGCCATCCGCAGACAGCCCTCGTCGAGGATGTCCTGCGACGTCGCGATGGACAGTCTGAAATACGGCGACAATCCATAGGCGGTGCCGGCCACCAGCGCGACTCCCTCGCTCTCCAGCAAATACATGACCACGTCCTCGTCCGTGTCGAGGCGACGGCCCTGGGGCGTCGTCCTGCCGATGAGCCCGGCGCAGTTGACATACAGGTAGAACGCGCCCGGCGGCGCGACACAGCTCAGGCCGGGGATGGCGTTGATCTGGGCGAGCGTGGCGTCCCGACGCCGCCGATACACCGCCCGGCTTTCGGCGACGAAGCCCTGGTCGCCGTTCAACGCGGCGGCGGCGGCGGCCTGACTGACCGAGCAGCAATTGCCGGCGGACTGGGACAGCATGGTATCCATCGCCTTGATGATCGCGGCCGGGCCCGCCGCGTAGCCGATGCGCCATCCGGTCATGGCGTAGGTCTTCGAGACGCCGTTGATCGCCAATGTGCGGTCACGCAACGCCGGCACGGCTTCGAGCAAATGCGGCGTGCGGTCGCCGTCGAACCGGATATGCTCGTAGATGTCGTCCGTCATGACCAGCACATGCGGATACGCGGCAAGAACCTCGCCAAGAGCCTGATATTCCGCGACGGTGTAGCAGGCCCCGGTGGGGTTGCTGGGGGAATTGATCAGCAGCCATCTCGTTCGCGGCGTGATGGCGGCGGCGAGTTGCGAAGGCGTCAGCTTGAAGCCGCTCGCCTCGGGGCAGGCCACCGTCACCGGCGTGCCCTCGCAGGCGATGACCATATCGGGGTAGGAGACCCAGTACGGGGCCGGGATCACCACCTCGTCGCCGGGTTCCAGCGTCACCGCCAGGGCATTGTAGATGGCGCTCTTCGCGCCGCTGGTGGCGATGATTTCCGACAGCGCGTAGCTCAGCCCGTTCTCGCGCTTTAGCTTGGCCGCGATCGCCTCGCGCAGTTCCAGCGTGCCCGCCATCAGCGTGTAGCGTGTCGCGCCCCGGTCCATCGCGGCGGCGGCGGCGGCGCGGATATGTGCCGGCGTGTCGAAATCCGGCTCGCCGACGACGAGGCTCACGATGGAGCGGCCCTCGCGGCGCAGGCTGCTGGCGCGGTCGGCCGCCGCCGTGCTGGGCGAGGGTTTGATGCGCCGCACGCGGTCCGCGATGTGGATCGTCGGTTCGGCGACGGGATGGGGGATGGTCTGGATCTGGTTCATGCCGCGACGATACGGAGACGCGACGGCGCTGACCAAGACGAGTTGAGTCTGGTCCGATAGCGCCCGCTTATGGCTGGGCGCATGCTTATTGCATTCCGCCCTCACTCAAGCACGCCGGGTCCGGGGAGCGAACGCCATGAACCTCAAGCGCCTGAAGTATTTCGTGAAGGTCGTGGATGTCGGCAGCCTCACCCAGGCGGCCGACATCCTCTACATCGCGCAGCCCGCGCTCAGCCAGCAGATCGCGACGCTGGAAGGCGAGGTGCGCCGCCAGCTTCTCGTGCGCACCAAGCGCGGCGTGACGCCCACCGAGGCCGGCCAGGCGCTGTATCGCCATGCCCAGGTGATTCTGCGGCAATGCGATCAGGCGCTGGCGGAAATGGCGTCGGTCAGCCAGGGCGTATCGGGGCAGGTCTCGGTCGGCCTCGCCCCGGGCACCGCCGCGAGCACGCTCGCGCTGCCGCTGCTGCGTCAGCTGCGCGCGGTGCATCCGGGCATCGTGCTGTATCTGAACGAGAATTACGGCACGACTTTGTCCGAACTCATCATGAACGGCCGCATGGATCTCGCGGTGCTGTATGGCAACCGGCCGATCCATGGTCTGACGTTCCTGCCGTTGATCGACGAAGAACTGTTTTTTGTCGGACCCGCCACGACCGCCGATCCGGTGCGCCTCAGCGAGTTGCGGGATATCGAACTGGTCCTGCCGCGTCCCTACAACATCGTCCGCAAGCTGGTTGACGAGAACTTCGCCCGCATCGGCATGGCGCCGCGCGTGGTGGCGGAGATCGAATCCGCCGTCACCCTGCAAGCCGTGATCGCGGATGGTCTCGGGGCGACGATCCTTCCCGCCTCGATGGCCCGCCAGATGGCGGCGTCGCGCAAGGTCTGGTGCCGGCGGATCGTCGATCCGGTGATCGCGGCGCCGCTGACACTCTGTGAATCGGATCATCTGCCGCTGTCCGAGCCGGCGCGGGTGGTGAAGGACATCCTGCTGGGTCTCGCGCAAGGGCTGCTCACCGAGGCAAGCTTCGAGAAGGAGCCCGATCTGGCGCCGTCATAAGGCGGCTTTATCCCGGCAGACCTAAACCGTCTTATCGCCGGCCCGCGCATGTCGATACCGTCCTTCGTGCCCGCTGAATTCGTCGGCGGCGCGGCAAGGGCCGGAAGGCGACGCACGCATGGACAGCCAGCTGATCAAATCCCTCATCGCGGCCCTCGCCGCCTCGGATCTGGCCGAACTGGAATACAGCCATAACGGCGAGACGCTGCGGCTGACGAAGCGCGCGCCACTGGCAGGCAGCGGGGGCCTGCCCGCCGCCACCCAGCCCGCAGCGCCGGTCGCGCCGCCGATACCCCAACCGATAGCGTCGCCCGAACCCGTCCCGACGGACGGATCGTCCGACATACGCTCCCCGCTCTACGGCGTGGTTCATCTCACGCCCACGCCGGATGCGCCGCCTTTCGTCAGGCTCGGCGATGCCGTGAAGGCCGGCCAGACGCTGTGCGTCATCGAGGCGATGAAGATGTTCAACGAGTTGCGGGCCGACCGCGACGGCACGCTGCGCGCGATCCTGGTCGAGAGCGGCCAGGAAATCGACATTGGCCAGACGCTGTTTCGCCTGGACTGAGGAATTCCACTCATGTTCGACACCGTTCTGATCGCCAATCGCGGCGAGATCGCCCTGCGCATCCTGCGCGCCTGTCGGGGTCTTGGCCTGCGCACCGTCGCGGTGCATTCCGAGGCGGATGCCGATGCGCCCTATGTCGCCCAGGCGGACCGCGCGCTGTGTATCGGCCCGCCGCCGGCCGGGCAGAGCTACCTGAACCAGGCTTCCATCCTGTTCGCCGCGAAGGTCAGCGGCGCGCAGGCGATCCACCCCGGCTACGGCTTCCTGTCCGAAAACGCCGGCTTCGCCGCGCGTGTCGAGGAAGCGGGGCTCACCTTCATCGGCCCGAGCGCCGCCTGCATTCGCATGATGGGCGACAAGGTCGCGGCCAAGCACGCCATGCGCGCGGCCGGCGTGCCCTGCGTGCCCGGCCCCGACAGCGCGCTGCCCGCCGACCCCGCCGCGATCCAGGCGATCGCGGCGGAGATCGGCTACCCCGTCATCATCAAGGCGGCTGGCGGCGGCGGCGGGCGCGGCATGCGCGTCGTGACCGAGCCCGATGGTCTGCTCGACGCGCTGTCGCTCACGCGCGAGGAGGCCCGCCGGTCCTTCGCCAATCCCGAGGTCTATATCGAGAAGTTCCTGTCGCACCCGCGCCATGTCGAAATCCAGGTATTGGCCGACAGCCACGGCGGCGCGCTGTCTCTGGGCAGCCGCGACTGCTCGTTGCAGCGTCGCAACCAGAAGGTGATCGAGGAAGCGCCCGCGCCGGGCATCGACCCCGGCCAGCTCGCGGATCTCGGCGCGCGCTGCGCCGAGGCGTGCCGGCGGATCGGCTATCGCGGCGTCGGCACGTTCGAGTTTCTGTATGAGTCCGGGCGGTTCTACTTCATCGAGATGAACACGCGCCTTCAGGTCGAGCATCCGGTGACGGAGATGACCACTGGGATCGACATCGTGCAGCAGCAGATCCGCGTGGCGCGTGGGGAACGTCTCACGCTGACCCAGGACGATATCGGCTGCACCGGCCACGCCATGGAATGCCGCATCAACGCCGAGGACCCGGACAGTTTCACGCCCGCGCCCGGCCGCATCGGCGAGTGGGTCGTGCCCGGCGGCTTCGGGGTGCGGGTGGATAGCCATGCCGGCGCCGGCTATCGCGTGCCGCCCTATTACGACTCGATGATCGCCAAGCTGATCGTGCATGGGCGAGACCGCGCCGACGCGCTGGACCGGATGCGGCTCGCGCTGGCCGAGATGCGCGTCGGCGGGATCGCCACCAACCTGCCTTTGCACCGCCAGATTCTGGACGAGCCGGGATTTGTCGCCGGGGGCTTCGACATCCACCACCTCGAACGATGGCTCGACCGGAGGGCCGCGTGATGAGCGTTCATCCCGCGACCGCCTCGCCCCGCGTGAGCCCGCTCGGCACCACGGCGCTTTTGTTCGAGGCGCCTGGCACGCCCGCGCTGGCCTCGCAGCAGCGCATCTGGGTCCTGGCGCGCGAGGCGAATGCGTGGCCGGAGGTGCGGGAGGCGGTCCCGGGCATGAACAACCTCATGCTGACCCTCGCCAGCCCCCCGCGTGACCTGTCGGCGCTGCTGGCGCGCCTGCTCGTCGCGTGGGAAGAGGCGAAACCGGCCGCGCTGGACGGTCGCGTCGTCGAACTGCCGGTGGTCTATGGCGGCGAGGGCGGCCCGCATCTCGGCGATGTCGTGGCCCATACCGGCCTGACCATCGACGATATCGTGCAACGGCATGCCGCGCCGACCTATCCCGTCTACGCGCTCGGCAGCCACCCCGGCTATTGCTACCTCGGCGGGATGGACCCGATTCTGACCACGCCGCGCCGCAAGGTGCCGGTGCTGCGCATCCCCGGCGGATCGGTCTCGATCGGCGGCGGACAGACCGGCGTCTCGGCCTCCGATGGCCCCAGCGGCTGGAACACGATCGGCGCCACGTCGATGTGTTTCTTCGACCCCGAACGCAACCCGCCCGCCATGCTGCAACCGGGCGACTCGATACGTTTTCGCATCGAGAGAGTGATCCGATGATCGAGATCACGGCCACAGGCGGTCTCGCCACCGTCCAGGATCTCGGCCGTTTCGGCGGCCTGGGTTACGGCGTCGGCGTGGCGGGCGCGATGGACCCGCTGGCGCTGGCGGGCGCGAACCTGCTGCTCGGCAACGAGGAGAACGCGGCCGGCATCGAAATCCCGATCTTCCCGTTCGCGGCGCGCTTCACGGCCGATTGCGCCTTCGCGCTCACCGGCGCCGATTGCGCGGCGCGCCTCGATGGCGAACCGATCCCGCCCTGGTGGATCGCCCATGCGCGGCAGGGACAGGAACTGACCCTCGGCCTGCCCCAGGGCAAGGCGCCGCGTGCTTGCCGCGCCTATCTCGCGCTGGCCGGCGGCGTCGACGTGCCTGTCGTGCTGGGTTCGCGCGGCACGCAGTTGCGCGGCGCGTTCGGCGGGCTTGAGGGCAGGCCCTTGCGGCAAGGCGATACGCTACGCGCCGCCTCCGCCGATCCGGGCGCGGGCCCGTCCGGCTTCGGTCTCGCGCCGCCCGATGTCGCGAGCGCGGCGGCCGAGGAGGGGGTCACCACGGTGCGGGTGCTGCCGGCGGCCGAATATCCGAGCTTCACCGAAGCCGCCCGCGCGTCGCTGTGGAACTGCCTCTGGAAGATCACCGCGCAGAGCGATCGATACGGCTACCGGCTGGCCGGCGACACGCTGGCGCTGTCGAGCCCGCTGGAGATGCAGTCACACGGCATCGTCCCCGGCGTCATCCAGGTTCCGCCCGGCGGCCAGCCGATCATTCAGATGCGCGACGCGCAGCCCTCCGGCGGCTACCCCAAGATCGGCGCCGTGATCGAGGCGGATCTCTGGCGCCTGGGCCAGGCCGCGCCGGGAAGCCGCCTGCGTTTCGTGGAGACCGACTGGGAATCCGCGCTGGACGC